>Ga0126342_10005519_pt1 | contig 22108 bp, 28 predicted proteins | sample Cyp1metagenome_FD_92528 | JGI IMG/M metagenome (GOLD analysis project Ga0126342, IMG submission 92528) | Coral microbial communities from Lord Howe Island, Old Settlement Bay, Australia - Cyphastrea 1 metagenome | ecosystem: Host-associated > Invertebrates > Cnidaria > Coral ...
AAGTCCACACAGAACCCCCTTGTCACTGTTGCCTTTGACCACATGAAATGAATAGTGTTCAGAAAAGATGCAAGGGGTAATTATCATAAACCACCTTGTCAGTTGACTTTTGGATACTGATCATTGCAAAAGAACAACATGTCATTTTGCTTCGGACTGCTACTCATCATCTTGGCCGTGTCATCAACAGCACCTGCCGTCTTCTTTGCTCAAATCGTTGCAACATGGCAGTATGCCTTCAAGCAGGGTCGCAGCTTCTGAAACATAGGTTCTGGGGGGGGTAGCATATATATATATATATTAATCTATAGATAATCTATAAACACTATAGTAATGATAAACCCTATATTTGATGGTAAAAACCATGGTTTCCGGTTAAGATTTTCCCCAAAAAAACAATCCATTGAACTTTCCCCGTTGCCACGGTCTCAGGCGTCCCCCTGCGCTGTGCTCCTGGCGGCCGGCCGTGGCTCGCGGCTGGTGCCCTACACCGATGCCTTGCCGACGGCCCGTGGGCCCCGTGGGCCCCGTGGGTCTCCGGTTTGGCGCCTGAAAAAATGGTGGTTTTACGCTACTTTTATTGGATTTTATATATTTTATGGTGATCCTAATGGGATTTTACCCCAGATCAATGGCCATTGAGACTGATTTAGTAGAGGCATCTAGCATATTTTTTCGCCACCATGTTTTTGGGGGCTGAAATTCGAATTTCCCTACAAAATATGGCCTTAGTTATGTACCGTCTATTTTAGGGTCCTGAAATTCGCATTGACCAGATTTTCAGTATTTTTTTACAATTTGGTTGGAGGCATTTGGAGGGTCAAATGGAAGATGTTAATTACTGTATGGTATTTATCGATGATTAGTGGATGATAATCTGGATTTTATAGATATATATCTATAGATGGTTTATAGACATGTAGAATAGATATCCCTATCCTGGATCTATGATAATCCCTAAATATCCCCAGCAACCATGTTGGTTAAAGATTAATACCTCCTAGACTCTGGTAGTCAAACGTGGCAATGGGCTATCATGGGAAACCCCTATAAATGGAGGTCTACAGCTGGGAAAAGCATCCATATATATGGTTCTTTTCAGAAAGCCATTTTTTGTTGCCGCAGGGTAATAGATATGTATGTACTGTATGATATATTTGTGGATGATTGATAGATGATTTATAGATCTGATAGATGTTTATGGAGGATTTCTGGTTATTCAGGTATGAATCATGTCATGAATGGGGTATACTCCCGAATGGATGTATTCTACAATAGGGAACATGATGATAAACCATTGGTGGATTTTAGGGCACACCATTTTCAGACAAACCCGTATAGATTTTGTACATGATGATACAAAGATTTATAGATGATTTATGAATGATTTGAGAAGTGGGATGATGATCTGATGACATTTATGGTTCATTTATAGATTATTCGGGGCTCAAGCGAGATGAACTTACTTCCCCTCCTGAACAACTTTGGGTTTGTGCATTTCACTGCCAGGGCTCCCGCATCTGGTCTCACTCTTGGATTTTTCTTTTGCAGGGCCTAACGATTTTGGCTCCTGCTCCCTCGTCCTGCGCTTCACATCACTTGCTTTGCTCTCACATCTTTCAATCTGCGGATCATTTGAGGAGGAGGAGGAGGTTGCAAGGGTATCGGGAGGTGGATGAGCGCTAGCTCCGGTGAGATGTCACGTTTCACCACAGCTTTGAACACCAAGAACAATTCCTCGGCCGTAGCATGGATTTTGTTTTTGGTCGCGAGCGTTTAGAGCCATGGAAAGCGTCCTTGGCACAGAGACGATGAGACGCGAGCAGCCTGGAGGAAGAGTTATCCATTTGTTCTAGGACGCCTTGTTCAGCCTCTCACAAGGTCCAATAGAGAGCGACTTTTGGGGCAGTTCAGAAATTGGCTTGGGGGCGAAATTAAGTTGGCATTCTTTTTTGGCATTTTCTTGTTGGGGTCGTCCAGGCTCCCTTCCTTGGTTTTTGCAGCTAAAATCTTTGATTTGCTGCATTTTGTAGCTAAAATCTCTCATTCGCACTGTTCATCAATTTTCCACTGGTTTCAGCATTTTTCAATTGTTTTTATCGAGTCTTCCATCGTTTTCATTGGTTTGTCCATGATTTTCTTCAATTTTTCCGTTGGATCAAAAGAAAGCAAAAAAGCAAAAAAATACCCTCCAATTGGCTTTCCTGCAAAAGGGGTAGAACTCAGTGCTTTGCTAGCCCAGGATTATTCGGAGCCTGAAAAGGTCGTGGATGAGCTTCGGACGTTGCGTGTGCATAGTTGAAAGAGGAGCCAGGGGAACACCACTCAGCGTGTCCTATACCAGATTTTGCTGGCACTTGGGCGCGGCTGTCTCGTGGGTATGGCCGATCACTGCAGGAGTTATAGGTAGTTTGTAGGATAGGTGCAGTGCTGTCTGCAACTCGCGTAGGTATGGTGATTCCAAGCGATGTTGGAATTACCCACCTGTCAATTTTTTCAACAGACCAGATACAAAGCAGCGAGGCATCAGATGTCTCGGATGGAGTATGCAGACTTAGTTGACTTAGTATTGATTTTTCGATTCAGTTGGGAATTTCCATGACGACAAACGATTTTGGTGTTTTTCCCCACAGTCATTGAGAAAAGCGCTCCAGCAACATGCCACTGCGGAGCGAGGTCTGGATTTGGGGAGCTTAGGAGGAACTACTCATCTGCTTTTAGTCACAGAAGACGCAGAGTTGATCCGACGGCGAGGAAGGTGGCTAGCTCAACGAACGATGGAGGTTTACCTTCAGGAAATCACGGCAACAGTGTTTTTCTGTCGCATGGCCAGTGGCACGAAAGCTAAGATACTTCAATTGGCCTTGTCTTTTCCTGCGCTGCTGACTTGAATGATGCAGTTCTCCAAACTTGGTATCTCCCCCAGGTGGTATACTCTCTTGGAGAAAGGTACGGATGGGAATGAGGGTCCAACGAGATGATCAGGGCGAAGTGGTTGCAAAGAGCAGCTATCGAGAGCAAAAATTTAACGAGATTACTTTCACAAGGATTACTGTTCATGTCAGATTTAAGTTTTAAGGTTTAGGATTTAGGCTTTAGGGTGTGCTGAAGTGGTCGCGGGTGGGCGGGGGGCTGTCGGTTCTGCTGGCATGCCCCCTGCTCAAACCGCGCTCGCTTTGCTAATTCACCCACCCCAACCACCCAACTTAAGAGTCTTTTCTGTTGTGTAACCCACCACGCTGGACCGCATGTGGGAGCCAAGGTGGGTTGGGGGTTTCTTTGTGTTGGGTTTCCAACATGCGACCCCCTTTGACCCGCGGCCCGAATATACCGACTTACGTCGGAGGTAGTAGCCCTTCGGTTCGTGGTGGCCTCGAGGCTTAGCCTCGAGCCAGAAGGCTCGAGCGCCCATGTGTATGGTAAGCAGCGCTTTCAAAACACATAAAACATTGGCCTTGCGCAGTGCCAGTCAAAACGCACTTTCCCGGACAGCACCCCCGTCCAGGCCGCATATATGCATTCAAAGATATTTATAGATATTCAAAGATATTTATAGACATCTGCACTATATACAGTATTTTGTGGATTATTTGTAGATAATTGATAGATGATGCATAGATGCATTGAGAAATGGGGCGATGATCTCATGAGAATTGATCTATTTGATTGTCACTATGTTGTTACTAGAACATATATATATATATATATTATGTATTTTATTTGTAGACGATGTATAGATGATTGGGAAGTGTGACAGAACTAGTGATGATTGAACCATTTGCAGACCGTCATTTTTTATTGCAGTATTGTCTTTTAATACCAAGATGATTGTCCTGTTATATATATATATGTTATATACATCTTTGTAGATCCTTTAAACGGTATACGTTTATGGATGTTGATTTCATGGTATACACAGATGATTGACGATTTATAGATTATCAGGGGTCGAGGACTCGATGCCTTGTGCCTTTCTTGGGATGTTCTCCAAGCTACTCCACATTTCAAAGGTGTTTTGATACCTCCCTGTCTTGTGAAAGATCGCAAATTTTGAGCGAATTGAAATTCAAGTTGCATAGTTTTCCAGCTTGAACATTTGCCATTTCCAGCTTTTCCAGCAACGGGCTGGGCTTTGGAGGTTGAACACGGAACACGGGAAAATTCCGGTTGGACACTGAAAATCGAAACTATTGGTACTTTAACTCAACACTGGTGAATTGAATGAATCCATTGGATAAGCATCATCGTGACCAACTTGTCCATTGAGAGGGTTCCCTTACCAGTAGTACCCGCAGGAGGCGGGGTGGAAGTTGCCTTATGGTTATACTATAAGACCTTTTTCATCTATAGAACTTGCATGCGCCGTGCGCCAGCCAGGCCCGCGCGTGCGAATTTTTTTTCCAAACTGTTGCGCTGCTGTCCGAGAACATGACCTGCGCGCGCCCCGGTGCAATGCAACCCCAACTGAACATTTTCTTCACACTTCGCACTGCGCTCTTCACAACCCGCACTCCACACTTGCAGTTCACACTCCACACTTCATCTCATCTCATCTCATCTCATCTGAGCTCTTGTCATCTCATTTCATGTCTTCTCATAATATATCAGCTCAGTTTTTCTTAACTATTTTCCTTTTATCTGAGCACAGCTCATCCTTTCTTATCTCACCGAAGCTAAGTTTAACGGGGGTGAGAGAAGTAAACCCTTATTGAAATCTTCAATGAATGTAGAAGTTTAATGGGGGTGGGAGAATTAAACCCTTATTGAAGATCTTCATTGAATGTAGAAGTTTAACGGGGGTGGGAGAATTAAACCCATATTGAAGATCTTCAATGAATGTAGAAGTTCAACGGGGGTGGGAGAATTAAACCCTTATTGAAGATCTTCAATGAATGTAAAGTTGGACGGGGGTGGGAAATTGAAATTCATATTCCCTAACTACCCTTGTTGATCTTCCCAATTGAATATAAAGTGTAACGTTTGTTATCCCCAAGCGTGCAGCATGAAATGGGTTTGGGCGAATCGGGGTGATTGCGCGTATTTTTACAGTATTGAGGTGACTAACGCCAAACGCTCATGCATTGCACCAAAATCTCAACAACGCGCAATGGCGTGAGAAATTGCACCTCCAAAACCGGATCTCGGCGCCAAAGCACAAAAAACACGATTTGAAGCACTTTTTAAGAGGAATTTTTAAAAGGAAAATCACCAGCGCCAAAATTGAGAAAATCTGCTGACAAATCACTATCGCAGCCTTGATGCAGCCACTCCAATACGATTTGCAATGTCCAGCTGCAAAAAACACCAGTATTACGCATGCAGCCGTGGCGCCAAGCAACCTTGACGCAGCCATGACAATGCGATCTGCACAGACTGAATTGCAAAATACAATAGAACCACGCGCAACAGCGTCAGAAATTGCAGCTCGAAAACCGGATCTCGGCGCCAAAGCAAAAAAACACGATTTTGAAGCACTTTTGAAAAGGAATTTTAAAAAGGCCTTCGTCACCACTTCCCTGTAGGTCACCACTTCCTAATTAAAGTCACCCCACACTCCCTTCGTCACCACTTCGTTAGGTCACCACAGACCCTTCGTCACCACTTCCCTAGGTCACCACTTCCCAAAGTCACCACTTCCCACTCCCTTCGTCACCATTTCCTTAGGTCACCACACTCCCTTCGTCACCACTACCCTTCGTCACCACTTACCTAAGGCACCACTTCCACCACCCTTCGTCATGTACTGTTGTGTGATTTTAAAGTATCACAATTCTATTTGTCCGTAAATCGGAAGATTGCTTCCCAACTTCCTTTGATGAAGGCCCTCATTTCACTGGGTGGACGCTCCCTGGTGGCGCACAGCGTAGCGGCGCTGCGACGCTTGGGGGTGGAGGATTTTTACATTTGCCGTGGATGGAAAGGCTGGAGACTTTAGCTGTCGGGTTGATGGGTTCATGATTTTCCGGTTTTTTTTGGTGATCATGGCATAGAAAAATGGTAGACAACTGGTTAATTTACCTTAGTTCTAAGGGGAGACCGGCGAAGAACATCGTTCCCCGTGTTTTTGGGTGTTTTTGAAATTGGTCTCAACTTTCCCAAAGAACCCAAAGATGGCGGTTATTAAAAACACTGTTTGATAGTAAATCTAGCAACATAGCAACTCCCAGAAAAATAGAAATTGGTAAATTCCTAGTCTATCGTAGTGGCAAACCGAACCTTTCATGAAAATCTCGCTGGAGATCACTATGAATAAATCTCCTATAGGTCATCATCCGCACATGTGTTGCTGCTAGATATCTTTCATTGCTGCAGGCGATGTTTTTGAGGATCATCTGGATGAGTTGGGCCCCGGTGTCCAACTGCCACTTGCTGATGGATAATCGGGAAGACAATGACTAGAGCATTGATGTTGGGCCAGGAACCCGTTCCTGCCGTGGTGCCTACAGATTTTTGAATGAAATCTGTAAGGATCTGAGTTAACTATGTCAGACCTATGTCAATTGGCACATTTTTTTGGAGAGGAACCCATTTTGTTCCCAATGTTTTTTGGTTCACCCCAGTGTTCTGGTGAATTAAACCAATGGTTTCGGGCGTCAAAGTTTCTGCTGGATCTTCCAACAAAACATTTGTTTCTGAACAGCAAAACAAACGTTCGCAACCCGGCCAAAAGTGTGTTTTGCGGAGCCCAAGCTGAAAGAAAAAAATCCAAAGAAACTTTCCAAATTTGAATTTGAAACCGTTTGGTTCCATCCTACCTTTGGGGAACCCAGATAGCTCCCAGCTGTTCAGGATCGATTGCCTCGACTTCGCCAGCACCGGTATGCTGGAAAGCCTCCGCTTAGCCTTGCGGCATGTGGAGGTAGGCCGAGCCCTCTATGTGTGTCACCTGACGGGGATGGCTGATGGCTGGGGAGGTCTTGTAGGTTCCAGTGAATGAGATACGTTTTTGTGATAGTTAAAGCTGTGGCTGTTAGTAGAAAACCCTCGTTTCCGGATCGCTTTCCGATTGAAACTGTGGCTTTTCAAGATTTTTACGTTGGTTTTCTGGAGGGGAAGGTCTGAGAAATTTGGGGCCCAAAAAATGGATGAGTTGACTAAGGGATGTCCATGTCAGCATGTTAAATGGAAGGAAACCATTGCATAAAATGTGCCTGCGAACTGGTGACCAACTTGGTCTACCTAATGGTGACCTGATTCTTGCCTCCCATTGTAAACAGGTACTTGGAGGATCATCCGGCTTAATATCTGGTTTGTAAGTGGGGTCATAACCCACTTGGAAATAGGATACTAGGAATTGGTGACTTAATAACCAGGCTTAGTACTTTGGAACCGGCTACGATTCCTGGGATAATCCTCCAGGTATGACCTGGTAACTTCGGTTTCCTTAGCGAGGCTATGGTGACATCATCTTCCGGCCTTGTGTGTGGGAGCCCGTCTCCGATTCAACGCCTTGAGGGCTGAAAATGAACGGAAAATGATGGTGAACCAGTGGATTTAGCACCTCATTCTAGACAAACCATGACAAACCCATCTCACCAAGTTGTTTCCTTCGAGTCTCAACTTTAAAAAGAGCTTCCATTGATGCAATTCATAGCTTTCGCTTGAAAGATAGAAATGCTTCATTGGCGTTGGTCAAAAAATAGAGGACCTCCATATCTCCTGGTTGCTCATCAATTTTATCATTCAGATTCAAGATGTCAATTTTGGGTATCCTCCATAGGAGAAACCCATATGACATCATATGACCAAATTTCTTCAGTACAGATATCGTTTTTGTTTTGTTTTTTCGTTTGCAGCACACTAAGCCCGAAAAGGATACGTAACATGATATGTAGGATCAATCGCTGATACTAACGGCCACCTGTAGTTTTTTTTAACCAACTTTTTCGAGTTATCTCTTGTTAAGCTTCAATTTTGCAAACCAAGTTTCCGTCTGGTTTTTGATAATTGAATTTCTGGAAACATGAAGCCCAAATCCGATATTCATTGGCCAGCACTCTTCATGTCAGCATCTCATTTGGCATCCCAAGTGTGAAAAAAAAATATCGGCTTAAATCCAGCAAGCTGATGCTGTTCCCAATGTTTTCATGCTGAGGTGGCTCGACAACTGCTGGAGGCCCATGGAGACATCCGGGTGGTGGTGAATGCCGCTGCACCTGGGAGGCAGAGCAAAGGCTTCGCGGAGGCCGAATCGCGGCGAGTCGGCGAGTTGCATCTGGGGAATCTGAAGGCAGTTTTTCCAGTTTATGGAATTTCCATGAATGGGATTTAGCTTGGGATATCAGAATCTAGTAGAGCAATTTGAGAGTCACGATTTTATGAGGCAACATGGGGATTGAAATCATGAAAAATAGTGGAGAAACAGCAATGAACCGTAGCTTTGTTGTCATACACGTGGAGATGTAAATGGGGTGAGAACAATGGAAGACTTCTGAAGACAATTTCCAGTTGTTTTTTGGGGCATAGTGCTTACCAGCTGTTTGAAAGTTTGGTTTCGTTCTTGTTGGGGATTACAAAGCAGCAAACATGGCGGGCAGGTTGATGATGGAATGGTTGTGGTGTTTGAGCCTCGTTGGTTTTGTCCTGTGTTGGTCTTGTCACGTCATATCCCCACCGAAGAGCATAAGAGACTAGTATGGAGCCGGACAATAGATGACAGACTCTAGTTCTTTTCTCGCCAAACATGCTTCCTTTTTCCACCTCTACCTGGATCTTGATCGATGAACCCACTGAATATAAGATCGCTTGTTGATCTTATTTGATCTTATTGACAATCCATTGACATTCCCAACATCCTCTCCACTTCCGGGATGTCTCACCACGGCCTCATTCCCAAATTTGTTTTCTGGAAACACATCTTCCCAGGAACTTGGAGGATCCGAGGGTTCTCGTCAGTGGTTAGTACGGTTAGTAAGTAGGGTTAGTGACCATTTACTTCAATGGGATAATATGTGATATATATATGTGATATATTATGATATATGTGATATATATATATGATATAAAAACCACTTTGATCGGGGAGCAGATGATCCAGCGCCGCAGGTTGAGGTCGTGAGTACTTCGGGTGTGGGCAAGGCTCGTTTGGTGCGGCGCATCGGCAAGAACCGGCACGTGCATGAGGCAGACATGGCTGGGGAGTTTGCTGGGCTGCTTGGCGATATTTGTCGAAGTTTTTTGTTGAAGATTTTTGTGACCCGCAAATGGGGGGATTGGGGTCAAACATTTTCCAGATTATGAGTTTCAAACATCAACCGGTTGGAAGATGTTGTCTCTGAATCAGGATGGCCCGAGCTTGGGTCTCTGAATCTGTCTCTCAGTGTGGCCGGCAATGTGGCAGGGCGCTGTCTGGTTTCCAATTTTGTTGAGACGCCGCGATCCCTCTGGTGGCATGTGCCTGCTGTTGTTTTCCAGCTTGTATTTCGACTTGTCCTCCAGCATGGGGCTCTCAAGTCTCCACACCTTCTTGCTTCACGGGGTCTATCTATGCTGGTGCAAGCTGCAAGTTCAATTTTGAATCTAGCAACATGATTCCTACCACAAGTGCATATTTTCTACTTCGGAATTTTTGAACTCTCGGAACCACAGCTAAATTAAATCGTTGAGCGCCCAAAAACGGGTTGTTCTAGATCTTCCAAATGAAAATTACACCGGCAAGAGACCCCCAAACAGTGTCGGGGGTAGTAAGTCAATGTACCAGATACAAGCAGCAGTAGCTATGGAACAGTAACAGGCCAGGTTAGACAGTATCGCAACTGCAGCAGCCGGAATTCGTTTGGCACAAGAAGCAACGCTATGTCTACTCATCAGGACCTCATACCAGAACTTCATACCAGGACATCTAAGGGAACTTCAAAAGATCGTCAAAGAAGGACCTTCTATATAAATTTGTATAGAGGATCTCACAAGATCTGTATACAAGAACTTCCTATGAGCATCCCTGAAATACTTTCACACAAGCAGAGCTTAATGCAAAGATGTCTTGAGGAGGGTTTCAACAGGATCTCCACAAGATCTTCTCACAAGGACCTGTACCAGATCATGTAAGGACACCGAGGGGACTACACCAGGACCTCTTCAAGAGCTTTTCACAAGGACTTGTATAAGATCATGCAAAAGCCTCTGACAGCATTTCACTAGGATCTCCCCAAGATCTTCTCGCAAGGACTTTTAAAGGACATTGACCAAGATCTTCATGCCAGGACCCCTAAGATAATCTCACAAGATAGTCATAAAAGGACGGGCTGCTGCCGGAGAGGATCTTACAAGATCTTGATGCAAGAACCACCCAAGAGCTTCCCACAAGAGCTTTCATACAAGGATCGTAGCAAGGATTCTACCAGGATCTCCACAAGATCTTCTGTTAAGGACCTATACAGGATCATGCAAGGAAAGGACCTGCGCAAGATCATGCAACATGTTTCCTGGGTCGCAGCCAGTTTTTGTTGAGGTCTACAAAGTACTGCGCTTGCCACGAAACATGACGTCCAAACCCACTTCTCATTTTCACCCATGACTGCTAACATTTCAGCAGCGTGCAGAAAGTGCTGCGTGTGCCACATGGATGAAAAAGTGTCCGACGTTCTGCAATTGTCAAACAAAACGGCATCTTGGACTTCAAAATGTCGCGAAAATGCCACGCTTGCAGCGCAGAATGGACATAACTCAAAAAACCAGCACGGCGCGCTAGTAAAACGAGACCTTCGGAAGAGAGCAAGCCAGGGCCCACTCTTCATGCGAGCCTGCGCAGTCGAAACGCACATGGGCATCTCGCAACGGAATTTTCATGCGAACATTTATAATTACAAACTTTTGGACCACAGAGCGTGCCCTGATCTAACCCCGGCCTTTTAGTTTCTACCGTAGGAATCGCGCGGTGTGGACACGCTGTTTGCGGAAGCATCAAGCTTTGGCTTGTGGCCCCATGGTGGTCCGGCCACGCAGCCGTGCAGCCAAGGTTGATGAAGTTCACTGCCGCCGGGCGGCAGATTTTGGACGAGACGTTGAAGCGACTCTTTCAGGACCAGCGGCTAGGGAAGGAAATTGGGAGAATGGTGAGTTGAACGGCCAAGACATGGGGGGGTACGCTCCATCAAACGTGGCTGGCTGAAAAATATCTTAATGTGGAGGTTTATAGCTGGGAAAATCATCCAACTAAATGGTGGATTTTTCAGCAGACCACGCTTGATTATGATCACTGGAGGGTTAATTGCACCACGTTCTTTTTTTGTTTGAACAACAGAAGATTTGATTTTTTTCACCGCGTGAAATGGGGCTATTTTGACGAGTGAAAATTTCGATGCCCAAAAATGTGGATTCCAAGTATAGAATTGAGATCTTGGGTTCCCAAACAGATCAGTTAATTCACCCAATACCATAAACCATCGGTGAATATATACTTCCCATTGTAGCTTATGACATTGGGTGAAACCCACAAAAATGAATTGATGGTGAGGATCCCAAAAAACGAAGCCGGACACCGACTGTTTGGGCGAAAATTCGATGGAAAATCACCACCTCATGCAATTCCAAAGATTTATACAGGAGTTGAAGTTGGTTTAACTGTTTAACTGCACGATTGACAACACTTCTCGATGTGAGCTAGCACTGGGCAAAAATTGAACCGGTAGACCATTGAATATTCACTTGTGGAAAATTGCTTCTTATCAAAAATGTTTTTGGTTCATTGCCGTGTTTGATTCCCAGAGCATATCTTTGAGTGACATTCTGTACGAAACCTATATAGGACCTCAACGTTGCAATTTTAAAAAAGAAATGCAACCATCTTCCAAACCAAGTTCGAAGATGTAAAAGCGGTGATTCTAAATTTTGGATTTGGTTTGTCCAAAGGGATGTTTTCCTCAATCTGTTACCAATTTTACTAGACCCATGGATTGTTTTGGGGGCCCCGTTCTTGGGGCAGGGCCGCTTCCAGGAGGATACATCCTGCACGGGTCAGTCGACCACTTTTACTTTGCCCTGGTGGTTGGAGCCCGTGCAGAGGTGGAAATGGTGGAAATGGAGGAAATGGAGGGTTGGAACCGCGTTTTTTTGGCGATTTTTTTTTTGGACCTCTACTAACTGCATTTAGTCATTTAAGTCATTTAGTTCGATGATTACCCGTAAAAACGATTCATTAAACCAATGAAACTACCTTCCAGTAAACTATAGAAGTGGACAACTTAGCATTTCTAGATCATTTCAACCATGGCTTTTCCACATCTAAACGTTGGCCGGCGCACTTTTCCAGTGAACTCACAAAAAGCCTTGGCGGTTCCACCGCAGGGCTAGCCTTTGCGACCTTGTACAGTACATGGCGGATGAGGTCGGCGCCCTGTAAAAGTTTTCCAAGCCACCGTTGATGACCGTGGTTTTTCCTGGTTCATAGTCCGAAAGTTGGTGAACAACTGAAGTAATAGAAACCAATGATTCAGATCCAATTGTTTTTTTTTTTTTTCGGACGCCTTGATACTCACGCCATTTGAATCAACGGGATGAAACCTTTCAGGAACTACTCACCATGTCGACCCAATTACCAAAGCCAATTTCAAGTGACAAACCATCACCATGGTCCTGGCGTTCGTTACATCCGTCGACAGACCTCAGTGCTGGGACGATGGTTAGTAGAGGTAGCTATCCCAAAATTGCCCATCCTTTTTTTTAGATTAGTGAGTTACATCCTTACATGTCTCATCATTTCTCGATCAGGTTAGCGTGTTCCCATGTTACAGAAACGTGAACGTTTCTGTTCGCGCGCGGCAGGGTGTGTCCATTCATGTGGCAATGGGCTTCGGTGGATGGCACGAGGTGAACACGCCACAAGATCTTCAGAGGCGAGATCGAGATGGCCGCTTTGAATATCAAGTGGCCTACGAAGAATAAGGAAATTTGAAGGAAATTTAAGGAACATTTCGGGAACCTTAAGGAATTTTAAAGGAAATTTTAAGGAACCTGAAGGAATTTCAAAGATACTTAAGGAATTTTAAGGAATTTTCAGGAATTTTAAGGAATTTTAAGGAAGTTTAAGGAATTTTGAGAACAACATTGAGAACAACATGTAAGAACACGATTTTATATCTGTATGAGATGTCTATTGTCAATGGATGTTACTTGGATAATATCCATATATATATATATACATCTATGTAAATATATATATATATACATCTATGTATATATATATATTTATACGGCCAGGACGGGTGCGCTGCCCGGGGAAGTTTTTCGACTGCGCAGGGCTAGTGTTTTAATGTCGGCCGTCCACCCCAACGGCTGACGAACATGGCCCTCATCATCATCATCATCATCATCATCATCATCATCACCAGCAGACATGAAGCCCCAAGTACGCCTTGAAAGTAAAGTCTTATTAAAGCCGTGGTCAAAACCTCGAAAAACCTAGGTGAACCCCAAAATAAACCTTACGCAAGCCCCAAACAAAACCTAAACAAACCCTAAATAACCCTAAATAACCCTAAAGAGTTGGTCACATGAAAAACCTCGGGCAGCACACCATGCCTGGGGGTATTTAAATTTAAATATAGATAAATAAATATAAATATAAATATAAATTTAAAAATAAATAAATAAATAAATACATAAATAAATAAATGTATAATATATCTATTCTGAATGCCATATAGTGGGAATAGAATGGGGTATATCACTACACAACCAACAATAACCAACAATTAGGGATACCTTCCGGTGTCGTCAAACGTGGCTGGCTGGAAATCCTCGAGCCAAATGGAGGTTTAGTTCGCTGGGAAAATCATCGAACTAGATGACTAGATGAGTGTTTCTTATTTTTTCAGTTGCCACGTTGGATTACTGGAGAGAAATAGGGAAATCGTTGGTGGTGTAACATACGATGACGAAACTCAACAACGTTGATACCCTTTTTTGTGACGAAAGGAAACTGAGTATAATATATTTTATGTCTTCGAACAGGTCAAGGTAGGTTCTTGTGCTTGTGGTTTTGTATACTCAGAATCAATTGAATTGAGATGTCAGCTGTCACTCTGTCCATTTTCTGAGGATACACCATTATACTCATATGAGCATGTGAGATGCACATACAGATCTTGATTCAACATGTTTTGACATGATTTGGGACAGTGAAATCATCGTATCGACCACGTGGCTTTTTTTTATCAAGCTCAAGTAAATGTCATGATCGACCGACTTGGGATGACCCCATGCTGGCTGTGATGTCAACAACAACATCCTTTGTCTCTCTGGGGAACACTGGCGAACCTCCGCCCCAGCTCTTTCCACTCTTGGGCATAGCTCCTGGGAAGGACCGGTCAGCATCTCAAGTGAGAATCCTTTCAGTGCATGTCGTTTGGATCGTTTTACAGTGTGCACATTCTCCACGTTTGTTTCGAGCATCTAGAGCCCCTCTTTTGCCATTGGGCCAGATTTTTGCTTTTTGAATCAGACCAGCCAAACTTTCTCCATCCGTTCAGGCATCTTGGATTGGGCAACACTGTTTGGTTCTCATTTGTAGTGAAACTGGCATGTGTCGAGTAGCGCATGAAGAGACTTTATCCAGCCTCTGTCCTTCCATAAAGGTTACAGACCGTCTTCCCATTCCTTCTGCCTGGACTTGGCATTTGTCAGTTGTGGGTTGGATTCGAACAATGAGGGACGCAGGACTCCAGCAAAGAGGAGTTTGTCATTTTGTTGTAGTGCCCAATTAAGATCTCAATCGATAACTTGTACTTAGGACAGTCCTTAGATGATTACTTCCTTTGTCTGGTCTCTTTTCATCACCTCCCCTTAGCAGGTGGCAACGAGATCTGTTCTGACGGCGCGCAAGTGTGCCATGGAGGTGGCCCTTGTGACAGCTGTGAGTGTCAGATGCCAAGTGGCCCACATGTTTACACACTTGTAGCCCTCGGACTCCCGACAGAGGTGCAGATCTTTGGGAGCCGAGCCCTTATAGCGGTTTGTGGTCATGTCCAATCACTCTTTTGCTCGTGCCCTTTTTCTCATTAGCACCTCATGAAGACATGAGTGGATCGTCCGTAGGAAAGGGACGCCTGAGTGAGTGATGGCCACACAGCGAGGGAGGTCCTCAGCTGATCGGTTGCGTTCTGCGACTACTGAACATGGGCCTCCGAAGCCCGGGCAAGGGTTCGCCACCATTTCTGACATGATCTCAAAGTTGATTGAACCTGAGAGTACGGAAACCATCATCAAGGTCAGTAAGTCGGAGTGTTGTATCAAAGAGATGATTCTTCACATGGGAACACCCTCATTGTTGACTCATGATAAAATTCATCTTACGGATAGAAGCTGCCAAGACCTTGGTGCTTGTCAGACAAGCGAACCGGTTCGCACAAATTTTTGGAAGGGCCTCGAGGGGCCCCAAATGGCTTCCGAGCATTGCGCGCATCCAGTGATTCTTCAGCAGCAGGTCAACATTTCATGGCTACTTGTAGAGTCTTCGCCTTCGCAGATTTTGGGGATGAAATGATGGCTTCAATAAATCCACCCGCTAAATGATGGCTTCAATAGATGCACCCAGTAGTGACCCAACTTTCAGCTACTTGTGGGAGATGCAGATCACTTTGAGCACCATTATGCAGTGTGCCTGGCTGACCCTCTCCAACGCGCGCGGGCCAGCTAACTGTGCATTTTTGGACCAAATCGCTCTCAGCCCATTAGAGAGGGTCATTGAAGGTGATTGAAAGCGTGCTCCTGCCTCCATCTCGGCATGACACCGCTGATAAAATAAACGGCCTCGTCGTAAGTGACAGTCGACCGCACAGTGATTTCCCTCTCAAGCCAAGCATGACCGACGGTCCTGAAATTGACCCGGAAGGGGGAACGGATCTTCCCCTGCCGGTCGACATCGATGGGGATGCTTCAGAAACTCACTGTCGGAAACCCAAGATCTTGAGGGCGAACATGCCGAAACAGCCGAAAACCCTTTGAATGCCACTCTTTGCATTGAATTGGCAAAAGATGCTGATGTCATGCCTTCCGACTTTGATGCCGAAAGCAAAGGCAGTGGATCAGATGCGTATCACAGTGAGAACGCCCTTGCAGAAGTTCCAAGAAACTTGGCAGCCTTTGACAATCTAGTTTCCCAGTGCATGCTCGGTGCGCAAGTATCAGATTGGCTTTCAATATGGAACCCTCCTGCCATCCCACTGGTGACCCTAGCCATTGCAGACAATGATCGAAGAGACGTGTCCGAAGCAACTTTGGAAAGTTTGGAACCGCCAGCCAAGAAGCATTACGCAGGCCAGACAACCCAGGGTTTGAATGACCGTGCAATTTCAGTATAATTTTGACTGACCCGATGACGAAGCCAATGCAGGTCACTGGTCGAAGGTCTCTTCAGACCGCAGATATGAGAAGGCTTGGGGAAACAAAACGATGTATCAGCACAAGCTGACCAAGGAGGTGAAGACCAAACAGTTCCATTGTGGCATCACTGCATCCCACCCACGAGCATGAGATTGTCCAGCAGATGCTCTTCTTAGATGCCCGGAAATGCAAGCGCTGCCAGCGCGCCATCGGAGAGATCGAATGAATAGGCTCCACCTGACAGTTGCACCATTCTGCAGGGTCAGAAAACATGCATGACCATGCTTGCAGGTGTATCGCCGAGAACCAGCCAGCCTTGCACATTTCATGTTTTACCCGGTATACAATGTAACCATTTCATTTGTGCAGCCACCTCCTGGACTACGCATCAAAAGAGTCAGGCGCATGTTTGCACAGGCCTTTCCAACCCATAAGCCAACCATGACGCTACTTCCTTCCTTTACCAGGATCGTGCATTGAACTTTTTTAAATGTATAGTTCATCAGCCTTTTCTTTTACCAGCGTCCTTTTTATGGCCGTGGCACCAGAGAAGCCACCTCACTGGTATACTCGACTATGAACAGCAAGATGAAGTCACTGGCCCAGCTTGCCTTTGCAGTCACACCTCCAGGCACCCAGTCCTTGTGCAAGTCGGAAGCAGAAAGGCCCAGGGGTCGGGTGCAGTTTGCCTCGAACCACTTGTTTGGCTGGCGGTTTCGGAATTGCCCCTGTGAGCAGCTCAACGTGCATATCAACAGGGGCTTCAAAAAAGACTTCCCTGAACTTCAAGCGGCCTTTTGCACCTTGAATAGTCTGATGGATGCAAATGAGCTTCGACTGGTAGATGCAAGACACTTTGGTTGGGCGGACTTGTACGTTGACGCTGCTTTTGAACCAGGTGGTCATTCCGGCATAGGAGGTTTGCTGCCTGACAAAGATGGCAAGTGCCTAGGGCGAAGCTGCACCTCCTGAATTGGTTTCAGCCATCAAGCGATCTGATCAAGAGACCATCATCTTTGAGCTTGAGGGACTTGCTCTGGGTGTCTCTCTCTTCAAAGAACGTATCGCTGGAAAGAGGGTAATCGTTTTCACTGACAATCAAGCTGTCCAAGCGTGCCTGATCAAATGCAAGTCTGGGAATGAGCACACGGACCTCATAAACAGACATGTGTGTAGCAGTGAAGAGTCCTTCAACTTCAACTTGGTGTCATGGATAGAGAGGGTGCCCAGCCAATCAAAACCTGCCGACGCCCTCTCACATGAGTTGGTGGAAAAGTTCATGGGGCTTTTTTGTTCGGCAGTAGACCCTCTTGCCATGTGGCGCCAATGTCTGAGGGAAACAAGAGACGCCACCTTACAATGGGCGGAATGGCGCAATGGCGTCATGTGAGTCCGCACTTTTCCCATGGGAGAAAAACAAGAGCTGAGCGTTGGGTGAACTCATGTAGTGATGTGTGCACGTCTTGCATGTTCGAAGCAGTTTCTTTTCAAAGGCAAATAAGACGAAACTCAACAACGTTGATGCAGTTTTATTTGTGAAGAAAGGAAACTGAGTATAATATATTGTACGTCTTCGAACAGGTCAAGCTAGGTTCTTGTTGTTACCGGTTTGTATACTCAAAATCAATTGAATTGAGATGTCAGCTGTCATTCTGTGCATTTACTGAGGATACACGATAATATTCATGTGAACATGTGAGATGCAGATACAGATCTTGATTCAACGTGTTGTGACATGATTTCGGACAGTGAAATCATCGTACCGACCACATGGCTTTTATCAAACTCAAGTGCGCAAATTTTCGCCCCAACCACCCCAAACATAACAGCTCAAGCGAACTCCAAGTTTCTATTGCCGACGTGGGATCAATACCATCTCATCTCACAACAATTTCAATTTTCAGCTTTCTTCCAGCAACCTGTACGCCCACGTGAGCCTTCTTTTATCGCACAGGTGTGCTCTCACATTTTGACCAAATTTATCGCACTCTTTTCCACAAATCAATTTTTGATACCACTGTAGCCATCGTGTGTTTTGCATGGACGCTGTTGTTGATGCAGCTCCACCAGAACCATTCCTGCAAAATGTTTTGATTTTAGAAGAGACATGCAATAACGTACAACAACACATGATAACAACGTCCGTTTTTTGATGGATTAAACTTTTTGATGGTTGGTGCTAGTTGGGTGGAGAATGCCCCCGTATTTTTTTTGGTAAAGATCAGTGTTTGACTCATGTGGCAGGGTGGGTCACGCAATGAAAATCACACTTCTGCAGGGTCACTTGCAGCTTGCCACACCCCAATTTCATCAGCCTACCCGCCGCGAACCATCTCAAATTTCGCTGGCTTTCCAGCAACTTCCATGATCAATCTGCAGATATACCCCCCGGTAATCACACATGGCAAGCAAAAATCTCCCATGTATAACCCATAGCTGATTTTCCAATTAAAACCCTCATTTATTTGGGATTGTCCGGTTTAATTCATTTTCAGACACAACAAAATTGTCAACCTACAAAAAAGATCAAAAAAGGACGTATACCTAACATCTTATTCAAGGTTAGTTTAAAACCACATCTACAGTATTCTATGTATTCTATCAGTGAACATGTATGAAGAGATCTGATTCACCATAAAGCCGGGAGTTATTGAGTTTTAACCCATTCATTTCACATCTCATTCACCATATATTCTTTTCACCATATGAGTGATTTGCATCTTTGCGATGAATCGCCGAATCGCTGAAAAACATCTCAACGGCGGCCTTTTCTGCAGGGCTTGGAATGACACCGCCCTCTTCCTCTCCGCAGAAGACACCCGTGAACAGGTCAAGGTGCCGTTTTTCGGCGCCTGCGCCAGTTTTTTTGGGATGAATTATGTAACTATTAAATGGTTATTTTTCTCACAAATGAAAATGTTAGAAAATAATTTCATGTACCTATTAACAGTATGTTTTGGGATCATGATGGATCATGATGTAACTATGAATTTTCAATATTCCAGTAGCACTATTTCTTAGCTACTATTGGCTACTATCATATTATGGGATGTTAATAGTTAAATTTTTATAATAGAATAGTCGTTTTTTGGGTGAATAGTAAGTATAGATTTTAAATATCCCAGTCAGCATAGTATCAATTGGAGGTTTCTGCAGCCATGGGGGTACCCCGAATCATCCAGTCGTCATGGATGACCCTGACTTAATGTTGAAACCCATGGTGACCGGGGTTCCCCCACTTCAAGAAATCCCCAAATATATTTATATATATATATATCAAGTAAGTAGGTTGAATATAGTTCCTGTAACATCAAGTTACTTATATATTAGGTATATGTCATCCGCATGATATCATGATACGTATGAATATCCCAGTAACCCTATTTTTATATTCTTACCTAGCCATGATTGGTATCATAAGTCTTACTCTTGGGTATTATTGCAACGCAGAATAGGAAGATTTACAAAGCACGCAGTAATAATGGGATGGGATAGATTGGGATAGCGGTATTTTCCATGGCTGAATTGAGCAATGGCTACATTCGACAACCCTCATGGTTCATGGCTAGTTTGGAATTATTTTTTGACCCTTCAAGATAGTATTGGGGATTGTCATAGGACACAAATTGGGAATCCAGTTGAAATACCAAGAGGGGTAGTTCATGGAATGGCAGAGGGTGAAAAACACTACTCAACTGGGAATATTTGACATATCTTTGGTAAGACTGAAGACCTTTTAGAAGGGATTTGGAATCTGAATTTTGAAATATCATACAATTTCGCAAAAAAATCTGAACGTTAAATACCACCCAATCATATAATTTCTGAATATCACACATAAAATTTCTGAATGTTAATGTTAATTTCATCATATCATACATATTTTTTTCCGAATTTCCAAGAGAAATGGTATCTTTTTAATCTGAGGGTGGGACCCACGTCGCCAGGCCATGGGCTCTTGTTTGTTGAGCGAAGCGAACGACCTCAAACGGCCCTTGCCCATTGTGGCCAAGGCGTGACAAACGAAACATTGGATATATATATAAATACATCATATGTATATGTATATGTATATGTATATGTATATGTATATGTATATGTATATGTATATGTATATGTATATATATATATATTGGATATATATTGGGTATATATTGTATATATATTGTATATATATTGTATATATATTGTATGTATATTGTATATTGTATATTGTATATTGTATATTGTGTATGGTATATGGTATATGGTATATGGTATATGGTATATGGTATATGTATATGTAGATATACATGGAAAACCAAGTCATCGAACTCACCGCCTGAAACCTCGCAGTGGTACCCCCAAAAAACCGTGATGGATGTTGGACGATGATGCATATTTGGGACCATAGACTTGGGGTGTGAAAAAAATATCAAGGGATGGGAGTATTTTCCAAACCATTCAAATGTCCCATAGACCACACATTGTGGAAAATGAAAGCTGTTGATGTTGATTTTTATACTGGTTGGTGGTTTCACACATTTTTTATTTTCCATTTCATATATGGGTTGTCATCCTTCCCATTGACGAACTCATATTTTTCAAGATTGTGAAATTGCACCACCAACCAGTCAGTATATTATTGAAATAGTGATTTACCCAGCTAATTTTGTAGTGATTTTCCATAGTTTCTTGTATGTTGACCAGAGGCTTTTCTATTGATTTTAAGTGCTTTTCGGAAACTTGTCGGAATTGTTTCGCTGATGGTCAATGGATTTGTTTTCTTGGGAAAATCTTCACCGGAAAGCCCCATGATCTGAAAATGGGAAAATCGATGGTTTCCGGTTCCAATTTTCCCTTCCGAAAACCAATCCAATTTTCGATGGGAATCTGCCGCGCCAGGAGCTGAATGTAAGCTTGGAGCTCTTGGAGTGTTGCTGAGCGGAGGGGATCAGGGGATCCAAACTTGACCGAGACGTAACATTTTATAGCTGGGAAAATCTAGCATTTTATAGCTGGGTAATTCCACTATTTCAGCTGGGCCATGGCTTCAATAGTTTTTTGTATGTCTACCAGAGGGTAATGTTGGTAAAACAATAGGACACCATCCCATAAAACAGCATCTCAATGGGTGGGATTCCAAGCATCAAGCCATAGAAATGGGTTCATTACTTCGTCCCAGTGTGCGTCCCAGTGACTGACTACATGTGCGTGGTCCATAGATTTATATGCATAATATATATATATATATATATATATGTGTGTGTGTATGTATAGATGCATCCATATGTTCCAATCTAATCTGATTTGATCTGATCTAATCTAGTTTAATCTAATCTATTAATCTACCTATGTAACCAACAGATCACGTGGGATATTCCAAGTCCGCCGTTGGCGAGGCTTGTTGCAAGGGAACCTGGAAGTCAGTGATGCCTTCGACGTGATACGCAAGATGAGTGAGGCGGAGACATTTCAGTGTTTTTTTGTGATGGGATTAAAACAAGATCTATACTAATACATACTAATACATACTAATACATACTAATACATACTAATACATACTAATACATACTAATACATACTAATACATACTAATACATACTAATACATACTAATACATACCAGTACATACTAATACATACTAATACATACTAATACATACTAATACATACTAATACATACAAATACATACTAATACATACTAATACATACTAATACATACTAATACATACTAATACATACAAATACATACAAATACATACAAATACATACAAATACATACAAATACATACAAATACATACAAAT
>Ga0126342_10005520_pt1:0-17500 | contig 22105 bp, 18 predicted proteins | sample Cyp1metagenome_FD_92528 | JGI IMG/M metagenome (GOLD analysis project Ga0126342, IMG submission 92528) | Coral microbial communities from Lord Howe Island, Old Settlement Bay, Australia - Cyphastrea 1 metagenome | ecosystem: Host-associated > Invertebrates > Cnidaria > Coral ...
ATCCAACAAAACATTGCAGTTCCTATGCGTTTTACTAAAAAGGCACGACTTTCCAAATCAAGTGCTCCCCAGCTATTTACGATGATTTCCAAATTTTAGGCACGACTTTAGCATTCCACTGTATTCAGAGTACCGCCGATAAATGTACTAAAATCAAAATTCCATTATAAACAAATCGACATTGAGGAGGCATTCGGAGTCGTATATGTTATCAAGAAAATAAAAGTATAGAAGGAGGAAAGCCACAATCTCCCGGTCAGCCGCTGGCGGCCCTCACGTGTGAGATCCAATCTGATAATAGATACAACAGAATTGCGCCGCACTACTCTCAGCAATTGTTGTGAGGTTTGCACAAAAAACAAAAACCAACCGTCCCGCCCCGAACTGAACGAAAATCATCTAAAGAGAGTGTACTCTGGGTGCCCCAAGCCCAGAAAGAAATTGATTTCGGACAGGATATACTAGAAAATTCGAAAATCGACCAAGAGGGAATGTCTATTGAATTTACTGAATTGGAGTGACCATGAAGAAAAAAACCATTATCCATATAAGGAGGCAATTTCTATTAAACATTTATGCACGGCCAGCACCATGGGACAAAAAATAACCGAGATATCCAAGGGTAATTTTTGGGATATTTTAAGGGTAATTTTGGGATATGAGGGTAATGTTTGGGATCTTTAAGGGTAATTTATGGTTATGGAATCATACATTAGTACATATACCTCCTAAAGAAAAGGTCTAGTTACTGTTAGAAGCAACCCCTAAAGTATGTATATATATATGATTTCATTGTATAATCTCGTGCAATTGGTAAAATAGACTATTTTTATTTTCTTCTATTCTATTATTTGTCCTTTTTCATTTTGACGTATGAGACAATTCTATAGTCTTTTCTCGTGTTGCTTTTTCTCAATAATTCTAACAAGTTTGGGTGAAACAGGAATTGCACGAAGGAAGATCTTCGAATTGAATTTATGTGATGTAGCTTGTAAGAACTTCAAATATATATATATAATATTATATATGGGATAGTCAAACAGCAACCTAGTATATTGGGTCTTGCAACGTCTTGCACTAGCAGTCACCACTGTCCTGTCGCTGTCCTGTGTATCACTGCTGATGTGCAGACGGGTAGTAGACCTGGGCAAGTTTTCTCAGCTGTTGCTGCATAGCCGCCTTTGGGCATGCCTTTAGATGAATCACAACAAATGGTCCCAAGTCATCACTGATGCCAATCTGATCCAATCTGTGCTGAAGGACACCGAGATTTGTCGAAAAATTATCCTTGCACGCCATTTCAAAACAAACAGTACCTCAAACCAGTAAGATTTGAAGAGGCTTGGCGCCTGTGTCGGCGGCGGTCTGCCTGTTTGGACCTCCCGCTCGCAAGGTGATCACTTGCATTGCAAAAAAAAAACATTGGCCGAAACTTCTGAAACTCCTGCAACTTAACGACGCAACAACAGCCCTGGTTGCTTTCATGAACATGAAACCTTGAATCATTCAAGGCAACATACCAACTAGACTAGACAACGAGACTGGTCATGCATCAGAGCACAGCATGCAATATGCATTATGTGGCATCTTCATTGCCCCTCTTGAGACTCTTACAAAATGCGTTCTTGAGGAGTCGAGATGTGGGAAACAGTTGGACGTATCAAGGAAGATTCTCATCTATGCATTGATATGGATTGAGGAGTTCTCACGAAAAATGAAGATCTTCTCTTGTGCTGGCACTGGCCTGGTGGGAGGACTGTGGCCCGGGTCCATTGGGTGGCCTTCCGGCGATCGACTGAACTGCAGCAAGGGGGAGCTGCCACCGAACCCTGCCCCAGATCTTCATCTCAATTTAAGGATCTTTGAAAAAAAATAGCATTCATTTTCGCTTGCCACTTCGGTCTGTGACAACAAACAAACAGACCAGCACAGGAGATCAAAGGAGATTGGGTCCAACACAAAGTCATGAAGCCTCTAGCAATATTGATGAGCCCCTCTGCCTTTGGATGTGGGTCAAACTTAAGATTTCTTAAGACTCAGGAAACCACTCATAATTATTCTTTGTCAATCTCTCCCATTTTTGAGGCAGCAATTTTTTCCCCAGCCGCTTGAACGAGAAAATTCAGCAACACAATGGCACCCAATTTCTCTGGCCGCTGGCCTCTTTTCGCTGGGAGAGAGCACCCATCTGCTCATCTGCGCAAAGCGGCAGGCACAACAGTAGCATCCACAACAGTAGCAGGCACATGGTGGGCTTCAGGCGACAGAATTTCACAAATACTCAAAATCAAGGGAGTAACGATGTATCACCGGGATCACTAGCTACATGTTCTCAGTTCGCACTTTTCCAACCAGCATTTTTTTAGCTTTCACTTTGCAAGCTTCAGGGTTTGGAACCTAAATGCTACAATTGCAAAGGCCTTGCTTTGCTTCTACGCGAATTCGCGCTGAAACAGTTGTCATAGCGCAACTACAACTTCAGCAATATCTTTTACATCAACGCAGAATCAACGCATAGGGGAGTTTCCGCTGAAGCAGGCTAGTCGCTACAAAGTGAGTCGGACGAACCGTCCAATTTTGCCACAACATCTGGTTTGGCCCCGAATCACATCCCTTTGGCCTAGGTGGGCTCAAACCTCTGCCTGCTCTAAGTCGGGTGTGTTTCTACGTCTGGTTTCAATATAAAAAATCTGGCATGAAGCTCTGAAGCTCGTACAAGGAAAAGTGAAAGCTTCCTACAGTCCCCACTGATGGACCTTGCTCATCAATCATCCAACCTCCTTGTGAACCAGTCTCTTGAGCATGTGCTGCCCGCCAAATGAACTCCAACTCCAAGAACACACAAAATACATTAACGCACAGCATTTGACGCTGGAAGTCTGCAGCAATCCCGGACTCTTAAACATGGTTTGTCTGTCTGCTCGCGGGGTTAGATTCACACAATTTATACCTGTGCTAGAGTACAAGCAGCCAAGTGTTTCAATTGGAAGCCACCAATCATAGTGGATCGACAACTTTGGCTACCGATGCCTAGACTCCTTTTCCCTGGTCTCGAAAGGGTGGGAGCCTACCCAATCTGCGCACGTCCAGTTGGTTCCAAGTCGCAGCTCTAGCCAAAATAGCATGAGACACGTGGATGGCACGTCGTTCCTCCTGCGTCGCAAATGATCCCATGGGATAGCACCACACTTGGTCAATGTTTGAAGCGGATGCTCCGTAAATCTAAACTCCAACCAGGTATATACAGCATGAAGACTGAGTAGCTCTTGGGGACAGTCGTGCGTTTTGGTGGATGAAGAAGAGCTGGATGGTTCGATTTAGAATGATTTAAATTTAACATAATTTAAATTTAGATATGTTCCCAGTGTATCCCAGTGTAATGTCCACGGTCCCTGTGATTGGAAGTTCCACCGGTACAAAGTGTCTCAAACCCTTCTAGCTTTCAAGCTTCCCACCCACACAAGCGCAATGCTAGATCAAAATAAATCAGTCAAGATCAAGCAGGGCATAGCAAACAAATTGCTTGAGTAAGCAAGCGGAAGCAACTGCATCACTTCTTCCACATGGGGATTTTATTTCTGATCCTTGCTTTTGGACCACAGCTTGTATTTAAAAACATCTAAGCAACTCAAGTCATCTCAAATTTTTACAATTTTTGGTCAAAGTATGTCACAGTAAGTTCTAAAATTTGCATCCATTTGTCCAATATCCCTGGAAAACATGTCCCGGCCTCAGTAAGGCCAGGATGCCAAAATCGGAGCACCAAGATATAGCGCGGACGATTTGATTCATTCCTCAGTAACTCGGGGCCACAGCATGTCTTGGCTTCCTGACAACCTTCAGTCTCAATAGAACGGATGCTTTCACAGCTCTCAATCTCAATGCTGAAATGATGTTAAGCATTCTGCAAAATCTTCCGGGGTTTTATTTAGCACACATATCACATATCTCTCAGAATTACTCTTGTAGTCCGTGGCGCTTTGTGGAATGAATGAAGGTGGTGTCCAGGATTAGCATCTCACCTTCCTTCCAATATTTCTCCTGCAGGTTTGCAGCCAGCTTCTATGAATAGGGAGTAAAGCAAAGATGTGCCATCATGACAGCTTGTCTTTGAGTGTGAATCCCTCATTCAGTCTGAAAGTCACAAGCCATACAGTTGAAGACGTTTCAGTAGGCTTTCAATGCAGCGGAAGTCATTCCTCCTCTGTGAGCACCACAAGTTCATCAATGCCAGAGACATTCAGAGTAAATGCACAAAAGAGGGTTGCAGTTCAGTATGGGCAGAAGCGGGACAAAAGCAAACAAATGCCCTTGCCAAGCATGCAAGCTTTAGACGCACATAGTCATAGTCAAGTATTTAGATCACGGCCTGCACCTATACAACGCATACTTGGATGTCTGATGGCCCAATGTGTGCTAGCATGCACTAACAGAGCAGGAGCCAGCATCGCTGCATCAAACAACATCAAGTTCATCCTAATACAGGGTATTACAGGGTCATATTGTCATATTCTGTCCTCGTTGCCCACTGTGATGGAGCACTTGCCTTCTTCGAGTTCTAAAGCCTCATGACATCACGCTTTGCTACTTGAGCAAAGAGTGGACACACACACACACACTTACAATCTCCATCCTGCCATCCACTGACATCACTACAAATGCCATCCAACTGACGGCTTTGTGATATGCTTATTATATAAGTCTTGTCATGCGTCGCTCACTGCCAACTTGTCTATGGAGGAAAGATGAGGAAAAAGAAACGTGTATAAACGCACTGTTCTATTCAGAGCCTGCAGCGTAGAATCGTTCTACCTAGTTTGCAATCTTCGAAATTGATTTCCAACCTGCGCAACTGACCTGAGGCAATCATCTACAGTATTTGTATGTACAATTATGTATATTGTATACTTTCATCTATGAACTTTATTCAACACGCAGCTTCCATGCCAGGTCGGCTGACCCAGATCTGCACATGTCATGCTTAAATTTATCTGAGCAGCCAAGTGCGAGGTGAGTACATAGTTCCTTAGTTACACATGTCTTAGGACTTGTTGATACGGTTGCAGCTGAAGGGATCTGCCACAGCGCGGAGACAGCGGAGCACAGCAGTAAAGTGAGTCTTGCGAATAGAAGGCCCTGAACAAGAGCCATGCCATATAGATACTTTTATACTACCACCACTCTGTGCATCCAAGGATCAAATTATCCGAGTGCGGCGCAATCTTTGTGCGCGGCGGCATCTTTGCGAAAAAGGCTTCAAACGGCTTGATTCCTGGCTGGCAGGAGCTTGTGGTTCCGTAGGGTGACATCTCAAATCCTGTCAGAAGGCCTAGTGGATCCTATTGGATCCTATCGACAACTAGCAGCGAAGCCGAGCCCAAGAACTGAGGCACCAGGCCCTTGAGTTCCTTCAGCGCTCCTGTCCCAAGCGCAAGCACGCACTGCATTCGTTGAAGATGATGGACGATGAGGGAAGATTACGGATTGATATGGATTGTGGATACGGATAAAAGTGGATTCATGTGGATACAGTGTGGGACTCCAAATCCAAAGCCCAAAGTGCTCGTTGATTCTCATGTAAGTCATGAATCATTCTCACGAGTCAGTCGGGTTTGTACCAAATGCTCCATGATATCATTCACATGGATCCATCTGGTCCAGTACTGAAAACACTCGTTGCCACCATGGCCACTCGCCAAACCTTCAGGTATTGTCAAGACCATCAAGTGCACTACTTGGCCATGGGGGCAAGTGCTCCCAGGCAGCTTCTTCCGGCCTTGTTTCTATTGAAATGGTTTTTGGCATTTCCTGGTCCAAAAACCCGCCGGATTGGAACCGAACGAATCGCAAGGTTCTCATTCCGTCCAGGGTGGCGCCTGTGGTCACCTTGAAGCGCTTTTCATCTTGCCACGAGTCTTCCGTTAGCACCTCACACACGGTGCAATTGCCATGGTACCACTGCTCTGAGCTCACGCAACACAGCGCAAATCATAATCATCGAAAAATCGAAAACTGCAATTTGTGGAGGCAAATGCATTCATCAATGGAATCTGCCCTTTCATTCATTTATGTCTTCAACCAGAGAGGTGAAGGAGGACACTGAACATCAAGCGGATTTCAGGTACTGTACCACCATGTATCACCCCAACCATTTGAAATGTAGCTCAGGTTGGAACGCCCATGATCTTCCAGTCCTTGCCATAGGCTTCATTGGATTTCTGGTATGCGCCTGGTCGAAGGGGTCGGTGCATGCTTTTGCCACAGGCAGAATTGGCACGGACCATGAATGATTTTATGGTACACATATTGAAGTTGCACTTCAAGCATTTTCAAGCGCTATAAAATGCTAAATGAATCTCAGCTGGCTCATTGAGGACACTCAACTGGATTTACTGCAAAATCGATTGGCAGCTGCGCCAATCTGCTGCTGCAGGTTAGCAACCCCCCAGCCTGCGGTCCAAAGTGACTCATCTAAGTTTCGCTTCAGTTCCTGCTTTTGGAACTAGAAGGAGCCTGATAAATTATGTTATCGCAGGTGCCATGAAACTCAGCTGACACTTTATGCGGCCGACATAGATCTACGTAGATCCAAGACTGCAACTCTACAGCAACACGTCACATTGCCACACAAACTGCCTCCAACTGGTGAAGCTGACAATTATTCCATTACTGCCAATTGCCACTTCTTCAGTTCTTCTACTACATCCATGCGCTCTCCTTTTTGAACGCAAGATGAATGCTCACAATTCGTTTCTTTTTCCGGTCCTGTCGGATTCCTTTCCAATGCTTCTGCAGCTCCGCGCACCATGGATGATCCTGCATTGAAGTGCAAAGGGAGGGGAAAAGACCCTTCTGCCACACACGAATGAGAACATTACACACATTCAGTCAGTGCACCACGTGTATGCATCAAACAGCAGCAACAGTCTCCATCCTTTGAGCGCATCCCCAACATCACTTAGTCACAGTCACTCACTTAGTCACCTAAATCTAGCTTTGGCGCCTCGTCATTTATCCATCCTTCTTCTTTATCTAGATTCTGAATATTTCACAATTGTGTACAAGAGAATGACTGGTGGCACACTTGCGCTCTCAGACTTTTGATCTCCCACTCCTTGACATCATGAAACGGGGCCACCGGTGTGAGGTTCTCCACATACCCTGGCGCCAAACGGCTGCCGCTGGGAAGTTCCTCCTTGAAGATGTCGTTGCCTGGGCAAAGTGCCAAGGAATGCACACCACACGTAGAAAATACTGTACCTCTAGGTTCCAGATTATCAGCTTCGCGGTATGAATATATGGAAATGGGTCTCTCTTGACGCCGTGAACAAATCTAACTAGAATCTAACAAAGCATCTCACTTCGGCTCGCCCGAACAATAAAAAATACAAACTCTGAGACAAGGCACTTCCTACCCGGTGATACATCTTCTCGATGCGGCCAAGGCGGTCCCCTGCGCCAGCACCAAACTCACTATCGATGATCCTCAGACTCATGGAAGCGATAGCAGGTGTGCTGAAATGGATCGCATCCGTCGTATCCGTCTATTATGGGGCGGCATACCCTGGCAGAGCAACTATCACTCGTTACATTGTTCGCTCAGTGTCTATCGGGAGAGCTCATGCGGAAACTTGCTGCGAACATATCTTTCGGGATCTTTCGGGCACAGCTGTCAGAAAAAAATCATTAGTTGCGAAATATTGTGCACGCTTGACATATGAATCACACACACACAATTTAAACCAAGTATTGTCAACTTGTTTTCTCAAAAGTCTGTACTCTAAAATTGCATCCTACAAACAAACACAACAAACTTTTGCTAGTTCTCAGTGATGAGTGACTTCCGTCACTCCATTGAATCAAAACTCCTTGAATTTTTTTCTTTGATTTCTTTGCCTTTCTGAAAGATCGCTGATCTTCTGGGGACTTGTTGACTCAGCGACACTAGCCATGTCGCCCCGATCCCAACGGAGCAGCGAGGCACTTCTTCAATCCGGGCACCAAGGCTGCGGTGACGCGTGCCCTGCGCCGTTCCCACTCAGACGCTTCCTTCTTTGCCTCGGAATCATCCACCTTGAGACCTCCCAGGCATCGTTGATCACCGTTGATCACCGTTGATCATGGTTGATCATGGTTGGCAGGTCAATCAAATAATTAATTGGGTGGCACCATCTGACAAGGAAAAGTGAAAGAACATGAATGGGGTTCCTGGATATAATATTATTACACCAGTTCGATACTCAAGCTTTGTTGATTGTTTGGGAGCGTTGCAGTTGTTGCGTTGCAAGGATGCTGAAGTTTACCACCAGCTGAAGAAAATCATTAGCACCTTCCATTGCCTTCCGTCGCAACTGGCAGCTCAGCTCACTTTTGAACTGCTCCTGCATCATGTCTTTGATTGCGAGAAGGGTGTGCATCAGCTGATACTCACGACACCTCACGACTACTAGTGCCTGCCATTAGTGTTTCTCTGCAAGATGTACAGGCCTTTAGAGATCCATCCAACAGTTTGGCCAGGAACCAACGACCGAAACCAACAAGCTGCAATGATCACCACATTCACACCCACGCACACACAAGGAATCACAAGGACACGGCTCCATCATCTCATCGAACGTGATCTTCCCATTCCTGAGCATCGGAATCAGGTTTACATTCTTTGAGATGCCTTGGCCGAAAAAAAGTGAATCGAACGCTTCCTGGTCCAATCAATAGTAGTATTGATTGAATGAGGTAGGCATAGGTAGGCAACCCGACTTCGCAGTACAACATTCCAGCAGTGTCTAGTAGCTGGCCTTCAACTGGAAGCTTCTTGACAAGTGTCACTGAGATCAGGATGTCGTTGACTTGAATGGCATTGTCTGGGTGCTCTCTATTCCACGCCTCAAAGAGGCAGGAAGCGAAGCAACATCAAACATTGATATACCATGATGATCCATGATGTATTGATTGAATACGGAACTCGCTTGATCATCTTAATAATTAATGCACCCAAGATATCTTAGCATGCGTCTGCAATTGTCACTGGTCGTGGATTTTGTATGACATTAGTTTTGTAATGTCTTGTGCATTCTTGTGCCATATTACATCACTGCACATCATGCATCATGTTATCATCATGTTGCTGTATCCCGTATGCCTGTGATGGACTCGACACCAAGCCGCCTCCACAAGCCCTCCTTCTCTGATTTCGCTAATGCGATGGCCTCCACCGAAATTTGGCTCAATGTCCTCAGCACTCAAGGACTCGTCCGGGGCAGGCAGCATGATCGGCATACAAACAAGCTTTCACAACATTTCACAACTATGTGCTGTTATATGCTACATATGCATCTATGTCTATCAATAGGTTGAATGATGTCGATGTGGAATGTCTATGCTGATCAGTGCTCTAAAATCTGTCGCCTAGCCATTGATCAGAAAGGTGCTGTAATCACTTTCCATTCGTCTAGAGGCATGAGGGGTATATCGAAATAATGTGACATGTGCAGCTGTTGAACCAAGAGCTTGAAGATCTGCCTGTGACTTAAAAATTGAAGCCAATCGCACAACGCAATCAGCGGCCTCGTTGGTGCTTGAACGCACACAAACCAACTTGTGAATACTTGTGATTGCAATTCCACCCTGTGACGCGGTCAGTGCGAAGTATCATCCGAGAATAGCTGCGTGCAACCGAGAAACAATCATCATGCCAAACTTTTGGGAAATGTCAGGTCTGCTAATGCAAATCTGGCAGCACCAGGGCACAAAAATGAATAAATAAACATGATGTAAATATCCAGCTTTGGCAGGAGTTGAAGGTTCTGTTCAAAGGTCAGCAAATGTCAGCAACCTGAGCCTTGTGATGTATATTGACCCATCATGTCCCGTCTATCTAGGAAGGTCAACGAGGAATCAACAGAAAATATCAAGAAACAAGAAAACATTAAATAAACATAAATAAACTAGAACAGTTCCTTCGCAAACCTTGGCCTCCAGGAGAATATGGCGGGGAAGGGAACAATCCATGGCTGCGGACCCAGCCTCCACCTCCTGTGGCCCTTGTGGTAACGGCGAAGGCACTTCGACCTTATCGAACTTTTCGTTGTCGTTGCTGTAGCCTTCCTTGCAAAGCAAATGTAATGACAACTGGGGAGTATGTGACCAGTATGTGGAGCAAATTCCAAAGGTCTGAAATGCTAAAAGAAGGGCTCTGGTATTGAAAGGCCTCAAACTCAATTTGTGCATCTTGCTGATCTTTCATGACCTTTCATGATCTTTCATGATCTTTCTATAGGTAGCTCCTCTACTGCCTCCACTCAACTCACACAGCCAAACGCTACCAGGTCTCGTGACCATCCCCCTTCAAGTCTCGCATCAACTTCTGAACTTTCTTGAAACCCACCTCCTCAAAGGGTTGTCAGCTGGACAAATGGCTTTGGCTGCTTGCTGACTAATGGCTTTGCGAGAATATCTTGTAGAAGAAAAACTTCCGTATGGCCCCGACCAAGGGCAGGAAATAGTAGCACCGTACGATTTTCTTGACGCATGTTTATGGTGGGCAGCACGTCCTTGAAAGCCTCTTCGCTTTGAAGCTTCTCATGCACCTGCAACAGGTCCTAGAAGAATAGAACGGTCTACACAAATTTCATCAAATTACCTCGAGAAGGAACAGAGAAAGAGTTTTAGGCTCTTACAATGGTTACCCAGGGAGACATCCGATGCAGGCTGCCAAAATCCTGTTGCTATTAAAATCACAAATTGCTTGCTGTACTAGAACCAGGCTAAGAGTCTAAGAGACGCTTGGATTAGAGACCATCCCGAAATGTATGATAACATGATAACAAACTTCATGCTCAGCCATTTGATCAATTTAGATCAATTTAGATTTTTGGCTAATCCTCAGAGCTACACCGGAGCCATATTTAACAAACCCCAACGTCTCACCTGCCACATCCCGCCGCCTGTCTGTAGCTGAGCTCTGAATTGTTGGCCAGGAGCTCTTGCAACCTCGTCCAAGGAAGTCGGCTGCACAGGTACATCCAATCGTACTTCCAATCGCGGCTCTCCAGTGGCACTGGTTGATTAAATGATAATGATATTGATATTCCACCGTACTAAACGTGCTCAGATTCATTCCTGGAGTGGGGTTTTGACATGTTTTGACTATGCCAGGTTCACCATGAAAATGGAGATCCAAAATGCAGTAGCACGCCAAAGTGCGGAGACAAACAACCAAACTCTCGGGGAGTGAACATTCTGAGTAACCTATCCAATGATCATACAATAAAATCGATGGAGGAATCCACTCAGGCACCAACATGTGATTCAGGCGCCGTTTTGACTTATTCCTAAATCAAAGTATGTAATGCATTGCATAAATCCTGTGCGCCGGCACTTGCACTCCAGTATATGCCGGTGCACTGGTTGCGGCAACAAACCAAGAGACTTTGTTCAATCAAGGACAAGGTCAAGAAACAAACCTATGGCTGACAAATCCAACCCTCTTAGTTGAGACTGGGTGCTTTGCAGTGAGTTGGCTGTCCATGTTGCTGAGTCCCATCGTAGCAACGTGGGCACAACCGTGGCGTCCAGAGGTAGGTTGGAAAGGATTTGGATCAACATATTGTAGGCAAGTATCACAATCTATATAGTTCTAATTCTAATCATCCAGGATTGTGTTTGGTTGTGCTACTTCAGGTCTAGCCTTTTCTTCTTCTTGGCTTCCAGCTAGGTTATGCACTGTCGCCCCCAATAGTGTTACTAGTCATGGTGGCTCATCTGATCTTCCAGTGCGTGGCTCCAAGCTCCTGTTTCCGGCTGGCAGGCAGGATGCCACCCCAACCCTTCCCATGTCAAACTGCTTCAACTCAACATCCAACAACAGCAGTAGAAGCAGCAGCGGCAGCAGCAATGCACACCATTATAACCATCCTGCAGCAAACCCTAGAATGACCCATCATTGAATCATATCCCATGATTAAGGACCCTTTACTATACAGGATCTGAAGGCAATGTTCGATCCCATGTGTATTGTGAGACCTTCAAGCAACTATCGCCACGTGACTGCTTTGCCCTGTGCGGATAATTCATCTTTGTGGCAGGAAGCCATCCAACTGCAGGTCACAGCATCTTTTCACTTTGCGTCTCAAGTTTTGTGGCCAACAAACCGAACGCTACTTTCTGGGCGATTCTTGGCACCAAACATGCTCGCACAGAGATTGTGCAAATGTCGGCATCTTTTTGCTTTCCCTGCTGTTCAAGTAGCTTGCGCAATGAACTTACTTGTCTTTCACACTTGGAAGGAAATGTGTTGTTATGTGTTGTTGCTTCACATCCGTTTTAGAGCGGTTTGGCAAGGGGGAGCTACATCAGACTCTCCAGTTTCAAATCATATGGAACATGGAGTTCTTGAGCATCTAAGGAAAAGGGCGTGACAAACGCTGTTGCCACGACATGCCTTAGTTGCTCTCAAACTAGCTAGCACAAAAAATCTAACCCCCCTACTTCCTACCATTCCGAATTCTGAGTTTCGACCATGCCAACGCATGATACCAGAATAGAATATAGCGAGTGCTTTGGGCTGAGCTTCAGTGTGCACTAAGCATGTCGTGGTCCCAAGAAATGATGGACACCTCACTGGCCTCAATTTAAAAGCTGCAAGCCGTCTATCAGCCTCATTGCTGTGATTTGGGAGTGTCACAAACAGCACAGAATTACACGTCTAAATCTCTGTTGAAGAGATCCACACTGAGAATGATACAACAGCATATTGTTTGGTTTCACGACCTTTGGACGATGATAAAAGAGCAATCTCCACTCTTCCGGGTTTAAGAGCAACGCGCTTAATGGAACCAAGGTTTTCTAACATGTTCTAACAATTTATGACACATATTCGCAATCCCTTGGGCATGCCATGTAGGTTCGATTGATTCCAGTGATGACAGTCTCGTTGCGGAACACACCGCCGAGTGCGAAACAAGTCCAACCTCTGGCAGGACAAGCAGCGCAAACTTGGCCACACCGCAGTTGTTCGCGATGCTCACTAATCACTGCACTCAACACATTGGAAAATTCGCCACAGCGACTCCACCGGCCACTGGCAAGTGGAATGACTGGTGATAAAATGTGAACATCTTCCGCGTGATTTGACTGTTCTTGCTTGCTTGATTGGCAACAACATACAGTCAACGTACTATATATATACTATACTGTAAATATATGTAAATACAATACACCAGTAGTTCCGCACAAGGTGGTGGCGGAAGTTTCAAAAACAGGAAGCCTATAGGAGAGATTGATTGTTGTGAATCACGGATGGCAGAGCGAATCCACTGATGGACTGAAAGGTGGTTGGAGTTGTGTTTTTTGGAGTGGTTACAACGGTTGCAGTGGTCACCTGGTAGGTCACCTCATCCACAACTGCTGGATGTAGTGTGGTGTAGTGCAGCTGTAGTTGTAGTTGTAGTTAGTGTAGTGTAGTGCAGAGCAGTGTAGTGTGGTGTAGTGTGGTGCAGTGTAGTGTAATGTAATTGGTGTCGTGTAGTGTAGTGTAGTTGCAGTTACACTAGCTACACTAGTTACACTAGTTACCCTACACTACACTACACTACACAACACAACACTACACTAGCTACACTCCACTTCCCTCCGCTTCACTTCACTACACTACACTACACTCAATTACACTACACTACAACTACAACTGCAACTGCAACTACAAGTACAACTACAGTACAGTACGCTCATGGTGTGTTGTTTTGTACATTTTGACATCGAAATGTGCTTCGCGCCACAACGGCGTGCAGCTTTTAATTTCTCATCTGACCAAATGGCTCCGCACCCGCCGCTTTAGCGAGCCTACTTTTCGACCCTCCGGAGCGACAAATCATGGAAAAACACAGTGTTTCGCGACTTTGCTACCTTTTCGCGCACCTGCATCTTCTTTCCTCTGACTCTTTCTCTTCTCTGATCTTCTCTCTTCTGCTCTTCTCTTCTCTGCCTCTTCCTATACTGGGCTGCATGGTTGCACTTGCTAAAAGTTCACAAATCATGCTCCTATGCATCATTCCTTTTCTTGCCATTCGCCGTCTGTACGGCGTCTTTGGACCGTATCAGCCACCCAAAGCAATCATAGGCAAAGCCTTGTGCTGGCGAGTCTGTCAGAACACAGAGGAACACCCAGTACTCAGTACTGTATATTTCACGACACTACCATCATGATCCATCATGATATATCATGATCATCACCTTTGGGTTCCAAGCTGGAGGCAGGGCAAATCAATACAGTATGCGGGCGAATCCAAGGATGAAAACTGGCTCTATCAAACAAACAACGCTGTACAATGCCTATCAATGCCTGGTACTCGAAGTGCAAACTTCGTCTGGAAGCTACTGGGACTGCATGGGACTGCATTAATGAAACATTTTGCATCCGCGATGTCAAGAACATGTTCTTGACACTACGATACACTACTGTACGCATCACTACACAACATTTGTGAAACACCCTCGTTGTCAATGTTCCAGGTCTACAGAGTATGCATGTCGAAAAGTTTGGACTGATCAGGTGGCATCCTCATAAACATGTTGTTTCAAAACATGCATAGTTTGTTGTGCTCTGTACATTTTTCCAAGGCCAAGGGAATTACACTTGGTTGCCAGGACGTTTCTAGATTACGGTGCACTGTTCATCTCGAAGTTGTGCCTACTTACTACTTGAACGACTTCTAAATTGATGTTAGTTGCACATAGCACAACACCAAACAACACCCAAGTGCCTTGTCACCGCGTTCCCGGAGCTCAAACATGTCTCGTTTTCCGCCCAGTTTGGAGTGCTTCCTGCAGTAGCCGCAACGACAGAGTATCAGAAGCCCTGTCTCATGCCCCGAGCTGAAAATTGTTCCGGACTCTCACTTCATTACCTTCATTAGCAAGCTTCAAGGATTTCCTTCTCCTTGCCTGGCTTTATCCCCTAAAGTCCAAAGAATGTCTTACTGGAATGCCTCGCAGCTTGTTACTGTTACACCTACGCAACATTACGCAACATTGCCACAAAAACTGAAAATTCACTGACGTTCAGCAGTGCCTCTGGACGGCATCTCCAACTTGGGACACCAAGGCTTCATCTGAAGCCCCGTTCCGAATTTTTTCGAGGAGGCTCCAACCTGGAGACATGCCCCGTCAGCCCCAGCTATCCAGCTGATCGATCACCCAACCCAACCCATGAGGTGTTTCCCTTATAAAGGATATAATAAAGGATATAAAGGGTAGGATGTTGATCAGCACTTGTCCTACTTGAAGGTTCTCATAGCTTTGCAGGACCTGGAAAATGTATTCAAATGTACAAGTAGCATTGGCGTTTGTAGATCCCAAAGTCAGAACTCGGCCTTCCTCGCCGAAAAGGCAGTTGCGCAGTTCACCTCACAGCATGCTAGACCGCTTCCCGATGAGAATCGATGAACTCATTCCTTGAATGATGACATATGAAAAGCATTCGCAGAAAGACACCATGAAAGAAAGACCTTTCATCTACCTTTCAACTCCTGAACATATTCAGTGAATTCCGTTTTTAGGAGATTCAATCGATTTCAGCGTTTCGCAGCCTATCCACGGAAGTCTAATTCAAATCTACGTTTTATATAATTTTGCGTGATTTTGTCCGTTTTTTTTGATGTTTTTCTTTTTGTGCGGGTAATCCTTGACGTTTTTTGGGCCTTCTGTGTGTCCAGATTGCACATTTACAGTAGATATCAGTGATATCAGTAATTAGATTCATTTAACTTGAGCGTTTGCGTGTATTATCCATCGTTTGTGCGCAAAACATAGTCAACTCCGAAGTTCAATGATATTTTTGAGGATTTGGAAGGTCCCGGTTGAAAAGGTGCTGAAGCAAAGTTCTCCACTTGACATCACATTTCCGGAGAATGCTCGTTATACGACAATGCTCGCCAGCTCTGAGAAGCCCTTACCAGCCGCAGTCACGCGGAGACGATTGCAGCCACCACAAAAAGCATCTGTCATGCTGGAGATGACCTTCAGCCGTGCTGTCAGCCATGCCGTAGCTTGCCGGGTCGGCATGTGGAGTTACTATGACTTGTAGCGTTGGGCTTGCTGTAAAGCCTTGCTTTACCTCGCTTTTATTCCGACTGTATGTGACTATCATGATGTGAAAATAAGCGGTCTGCTCTCAAGCTGCAACTTTCGTTGGCTGCGATTCCGAATGAACAAATAATGCAACTACATGATATGACCATGTCATGCAGCATGCGTTGTCAATGGGAGCTCAGTATCGGCTCCAGGTATCAAAAGATCGAAACAAACCAGGCAACATGAGCATCTACTGACATTTATACAATAATATAATCTCAAAATATATCAAAAAAATATCAACATACATCTGTATCCATAATTATCTAAAATGTTCTATATTCCATATCTTCATCTCTATCTACATACTGCACATTCCACATCCGAGGTTCTGACTCCGATCCGGCCTTTCCATCCAGGCACCTGGCAAATACACTGATGCTGTTCATTGCTGTTCGGAGAGTGATTTTATGTTCAACATTGGCAAGTCATGGCAAGTCCTCACTGACATGGCACATGGGACAAATCTCTGGTAAACCATGGTAAACCGCGCAATGTTGACTTGGAGTCGCTGTAGACATCTGTAGACTGCAAATGACTGCAGAGCAATACGAGGAACCCAGCCAATACATGCAATACATGTCCCGGTCCCAGAAACATTACAGACTTTTCGAAAAACTCATTCGAAAGGCTGATAATTTTGTGCTATTGACACCAATCACAGTCGCGATGCTGCGTTCAACTGTCTGCTGAGTGGTCGATTGTAAGCAATAATTGAACCAATTTCAACTGCCTGTGCGGACTTCACTTTGATTATCTGAACATATCTGCACATTCTCTTCCATATCATTGCATCGTACTTCAGGTATTGCATCACCTGCCCCAAAATTCTTCCCCTGCGGAAGCTTGGGCATTGCACTTGCCACAACCGGGCGACGTCATGCAAAGAGTCTGGTGGCCTTGTCAGATTCAACGCAGGACAGGTCCAACATTGGTCCATTGGTCCAACATCCCAGAAGGAAAGTGAGGCACGGAGCTGCCACTGAGATCTCCGGCAGCCGCTCTGCTCGTGGCAGGCCTGAAGAAGTTATGCCAGTTGAGCAACTTACTCCGGACAGTGATATATATATATTCCTGGACAGAAGCAGCATGAAAACCTATCTTTATATATCTTTATGATTCTTTGTGGACTTCTAGACACAAGAAGGATCTCGACCATGCAGTACCAGCTGGCTTGACGAGAAAACATGCAGTTGGATCGTGCGATTGGCCTTTGACTTCCAAATGCTTTTGGAAGGCTTCAATCATGTCTGCCTTGCAGCGCACTCAACTGGATGATAGGTCCAAGCTTCAAGATTTCAGGAGCAATTTGGTTCAATAGCTTTCCAGCGTCGACTCCAATCATTTCATTTCTTGTCCACTCTAACCCTCT
>Ga0126342_10005521_pt1 | contig 22105 bp, 19 predicted proteins | sample Cyp1metagenome_FD_92528 | JGI IMG/M metagenome (GOLD analysis project Ga0126342, IMG submission 92528) | Coral microbial communities from Lord Howe Island, Old Settlement Bay, Australia - Cyphastrea 1 metagenome | ecosystem: Host-associated > Invertebrates > Cnidaria > Coral ...
ACAAAATACGGTCTTTTACCCAAAATACGGTTCTTTACCCAAAAGATGATCTTTTGAATCCAGGGATGTATTATTTTTTGGGTACCTAAATTTAGGGGTCTATCAGGTTCAGGGTATATATATATAGTGTATTGGATATTAGTTTACAAGAAGCTCACTTTTATACCCTCGTCCAAAGCAAATGTATTTCAATTGCTCCTCTAAATTTCAGCTTGTCATATTCTACCGGACCAACCTTTGGTGAAGCACTGGCTAGATGTCCAAGCGTGTTTCCAAATATCTTTGTGAACATATGTTCCTTACCATGCGTGTTTGATGAACAAAGCTGTTTTTTTGGTCCTCTACTTTCAATCTAATCTGCATGTAATCATCCTGAAGTAGAGGGAAATTCCCTGGCTTTCAATCACTAGAATAGTTTCACACAGGTGAGTAGATGTTCACATACAGTATACTAAACACACACACACATGTCTTCACAATATCTACCATATACACATAGGTACATATATGCCCAAGATTAGATATGTGCACATATTTGTATTATATGCTTCTGTGTATATATATATATATACATATATATATGTATATACATACATATTTATATATACATATACATATATGAATATAGAGAGAGAGGGAGAGAGAAAAAAAAAAAGATAGATAGGATACGGTAAGATAAATAGGTAGACCTCGTTTCCTCCCATTTTCCCAGCTTTCGCTTCTCCTTCCAGGCAGTTTCCTTTGCCCAGTGGGCTACGAACACATCGCCGACGCGGCGTGGGTCGTGGGAGAGACACAGGACACCTGCTGCAGCGAGGAAGGCACCGTGGTTCACCGCAAGGACGGCCCTCGGGCAGGGCCACAAGGTAGTGCCCCGAGTTGAGGTAAATGGTGATTTAACAGGCAAAAAAAGGAGATTTTATGTTTTTTGATTTATGATAGCTCAATTTGTTTGTAACTATACATGACTTGTAGGGTTTTATGGTATAGATTCCGGTATAGCTATATTGACATAGTTCATGTAGTTTAGACACCAACGGGATTGCGGGGGTGAACACCAACTTGAATGTGCCCCAAATCTCAGTTTTTTCTAATTTTCTCAGTGGTAAAATGGTAAAATAGGAGTCCTGGGAGTATCTACTATTTCAAGACAAACCCAATGGTGAATCCATAGGGATGTTTGTTGCTGTTACTGTTACTGTTACTGTTACTGTTGCTGTTGCTGTTGCTGTTGCTGTTGCTGTTGCTGTTGCTGTTGCTGTTGTTGCTGTTGTTGTTGCTGTTGTTGTTGTGGTTGTTGTTGTTGTTGTTGTTGGTGTTGGTGTTGTTGTTGGTGTTGTTGTTGTTGCTGTTGCTGTTGGTGTTGGTGTTGGTGTTGGTGTTGTTTTCGTCGATCCTGTAAGCAACATCTATCAAAAACAAAAACATTAACTGAGTCAGCATTAAAGCATGAACAATTGCGATTGACATGATTGGATATGATTGGGATTTGGTTTAAACTTTAAACTTATGGTTGCCCAGAAAATGTGGATGAATACCAAAAACTAAGTTATTTTGTGCATCCATTGGCATCGTGGATGGCCATGTTCTGAAGATGCTGAAAAAACCAACGCAAATAGTGATGCCATCACCTACGATGATTCATGAGTGTTGTTTAACCACTTTGATGTGGTTATGTAAGCAACCTACTCATGAGTTTTTATTTTTCCGTAACTTGAAGATATGACATGAGTGGTTCGCATTTTCTTGTTTGTACGATACGATTACGCTCGTTGTTGTTAATTTGTTGTTTGCCGTAGTGGACCGCCACATCGGGATGTTCACCACAATCACAAGGAATCCCCCTAAAGGAGAACAATCTCCACTGCCATGTACGACAGATATTAATGCAGTTTTGATGAACTTATATATACTTATATAATCTTATTTCTTATGGATGAACTTTATATACTTAGACTTAGACCATTCATTTACCGATTTACCCGTGAAAGTGGGTAAAAGTCCCCCAAAAAAGGTACGTCATGGCGTCATGGTACATATATATATATATATATACATACATGTGTATATATATAATTACATAGATATAGATATTGATATTGATATTGCCCGTGTTTCTAGGTACTTCGAGGGTTTACGTATCTAGATATATATATATAAAATCCAGGTGAATTTGTGCACATATCCCCCACGATCACAGCAGTTTTCGGCAGGACGGTGCAGGGGTAGCTGGAGATGGAGTCGGTTTTGGTGAGTTGTGATCAGAAAATGTTCACAGAAGGGTAATTTAACCATCCAAAATGGTGATTTTATACCTGCAAACATGGTGATTTTACTGAATTGATTCTGGGTAAATTAGAACGACCTCACTGTTCTCCCTCACTGGAATCATAGTTAGTAAGGGAAATCATCCCCAAATGGCCGCAAGATTCAGGTTAGTGAAATATTATAATCTACCCAGATTGATTTCATCCTGGGAAATGATGATTTAACCACATCATTGTGCAGAATTCAACATTGGAATTCATCCGCTGGGGATTGATCCAGAGCTTTTGTTGATGAGTTACCCGGCCTGGTAAACTGCTCCATAACGGACTGGAAAGATCCACCTGGCTATTGGATGGGTAAATCCACTATTTCTAAGTATGGCCATGTTTAATAGCTATGTTAGTTTACCAGAGGGCATTATCACGGCTAACCATCAGGAGGATTTAGCCATCAAAATTAGCCATTGGAATCCAGAAATGCTGTTTTTTTTGGGGGGGCATGTTATCAATGAATCATGGGGATGAAGTTCAATAATCAACAGGATGCAAAGAAATCATGCGGATGTTGCCAGACACGGGATGCAATGGGCAAATCATGTGTTTTCTGTGGACAATGAAGAGATTGTTCACTTGTATTTGTATAAATTATATATGTATACAATTACAAGAAGTTGTTTTTATTATAATGCCTACTTGATTTTTTTTGGCATATCAAACAATATTTACTATATAATTAACTAATGATTTTCCGACCGATTTTGTTCTCAAGTGAGGTGTTCGCAACTGATTTCGAGCCTCATGAAGTATATACATTCAAGTACACTGAACCAGGAACCTCAATGTCGCAAAATAAAAGACACACAGGAGGTTTTTTGCGAAACCCAGTAACAAACACAATTGACAAAAACACATCTTCAAGCACATATCATCAGAGGGTTGTTGCTATATTATGCACATCCTGAAGCTCTATCAAAGTAAAACGAGCACTGAACGTGAAGGACCTAAATATAAAACACTTCCCAACATGCTTTGTGCTTTTCACTCTCAAGATGAACAACAACATGAATAGAAAACAAATCCTGTCCGAATCTTTGCAACGGTCTAAGCACAGATCCAAGAATGTTGAGTCATGGAAATGTTGGTCAAATCCAAATTATATAATTTGCGCAATTTGCTCCCATTTGTTAACTCCCCATCAACTGTTGTCAATTTCAGAAGCTCAATCATAGCTCAATCAGTTCCAATATATGCCACTCATTGCCCTTATGCATCCATATGGGCTATGGTCAATACTCATGGTTAGTAACCATTAATAGGGGCTAGTCATCCAATGGTTCATAGGGATTTATAATAACCATTATAATTATGGATGGGATGACCATCAACCATATAGTGAGTATTGACCATGGCTCATATGCCACATTTACAAAAGAGTAACAACTCTCGAAAAGGCAGTCACCAAATTCGACCATGGTTTTCCCATGTGATTTTTCTTGGCATACTTTGGAGGTACCAGAAAGGGATAATGTGGTATAGTTGTGGCTGTATTAAATCATATATGTTGGTTTATTGTACCAAAATAATCCATTTTATACAGCATGTTTTTCACTGGCACTTGAGGTAATCAAGCGCCCTGGCGCAGACGAAGCACAAGGCATCGAGCATCTTGGTAGAATTGCGGCGAATCTCCAACAAAATGGAAGAAGGTGTTGCCCCCAACCAAATGATATAATGATAGAGCTAAGTTTTTCCTCACATGGGTGAATTCTATAATTAACGGTAGATATGTCGATATATTAATGTGGTTTGTAAGGAAAAGAAGAACAGCTGCTGGGCACGATCTTGTATTAGCAGAAGAAAGCCGGGTCAGCATGGGCCGACCAAGGCCGATTAACAGTGGCCAAGATCAGACCTTCCTGTGGGTGGCTGTGGGTGCCATTGCCCTTTGCATTCCAGTGCTCTTGGTCAACTTCTATTTGCTCCGATCCTTGCAGTGTTTAGCAGGTTTCAAGCTGTGGTGTTTCATAATCACCATCCCCCCAACAAGCTTGTTGACCCTGCCAAATAACTTGTTTTTTCCAGATGTGTGTCCAGAAAAGAACGATTTTTCAGAGTGGGGATTAATTTCTCATAGGTCTGATAGGTATTTCCCTTGTTTCAGTGAACTGCTTTCTGAGTCGGGGTCCTTGTGGCAGAACCGGCAAAAAGAGGTGCATCGATTTTTTGGCCAGCGTGATATCTTGATTGAATCTCTAAATATAATGCTGTAAGAACTTGCAACACAATTGATATTACATGAGATTACCAAAGTATCTCCATATATGTATCATATATGATGCTCAACAAATCTCGATTTTGAAGAAGCAACAACTTCCGCAAGAACGCTGTGCTTCTTCCACCTCCACTGTCATCCTATGGAACACCCTCCGACCGCCAGGAAAGAAGTTTGTTTGTTCTAAGAAGCGCGCTGCGCAACAGGATGCAATTGACGACGCTCCCTGAGGCGACAATTTTGACACTTGCAACGCTGAACCTGCAATCGGAGTGGAATCGGAACCTTTTTTTTTGGTTGTGTCAAAAAAATAAGTAAGAGAATTTCGTCCAAGTCCAGCGGCTCAATAGCCAGTATGGGAACAACATTTCCTGCCCGCTGTTAACTGATTCACCTCCAAGTGCAGATGTGCATATATGGGCTGGTTTTAAAGTGGAGGGATCTTCTCCTTCGTTCTGGGTTGATCATTGCAACATGTCCAACAAATTGCAATGTGCATGTTACATCATGCTACTATGTTTTACATGTCTCCCAGTTCGGTTCGGAATGGTGCTGACGCATCAGAACGAGGGGTTTTACAACGGAAAACAGACTGTGCTTCTCAATCCTCTGCTGGGACACATCGCAGATCATGAAATCACGATGAGTCCATATGTCGCAATCGTCGCAATCCCGGCATTTCGGTGGCTCAGAATGCCACAGCCTTCGAAAACTTCCATGCCGTCGCGACGTCCCACGTCCGACCGTTTTATGGATGTGACTAGTCATCCTGCGAGACGCCAGACCACTTGGGTGACTCCTTAGACGGAAAGTTGAGTACAACTGAAATCTGTTACTTTAGACGGGGTATTCTATATGAACACACATGAAGAAATCATTATGAAAGATATGAAAGAAGCATAAAGAAGCAGATTGGGAAGATTTAGAAGACGCTACTCATTGCTTCATTTTTCTGGTAGTAAGATGTAGTAAGTTTAAACATGAAGATACGAAAGTTTGCGACCATTGTCATTCTACAGCTAAGTATAGGGATTGTTCTCACAACGATTGTACTTTACAATTTTCAAGCTGACTTAATCAGTGAGAAGGCACATAAACTATCAGAAGAAACTATGATAGATGTTCTTGCGCAGAACATCGACATATTTATAACACGTTAAACAAAAAAAACAAAACGTATGTCCCAGAGATAGTTTCAGTTTCTTATCTCTATATTTGTGTAAGTTAGCTAAGCTAACTAACTAAATATAAAGAACCCTCTAAGAATAGGACACGTATTAGGAACATCAAAAATCATACTAAATGCCGTCGGCAGTGATGGGGATCTTTTAGGTGAATGGTGTTTTTTTAGGTCAACGGTAAATTCTTAGCAACCTAAATTGATAGTAACAGCCATAGCTATATTCAAGGCAGCAATGTAAGAACAAACAACTACAATGCCATCGACACCAATCATATGTTCTCTAGTAAGCAAGAATGTCTCTTATGTTCAAATTTGATTCCTTGGATGATGAATTCAGAGTACTTAAGCGTATATTATTCAATAGATAGTATCAATCATTGGAATTTGCAGGAAACCCCATATCTACTGGTAAAAAGGTTTTCGGTTAAGATGTTCCCTTAAACCAATCCACTGAATCAAACGTCATTGCTCCATTTTGCAGGATGTAATTAGATCTTCGCAGAGCGAGCCCCATCAAGCCACAAGATGCTCAGCGGGGCTGACACCTGGAAGGTTCCTGTCAAAAGTAAGATTGGATTGTTCCAATGGATTTGTTTAAGGGAATATCTACAGGAAACCATAGATGTTCCCATTAAATATAGGGGTTTCCTGTTGTTTTTCCTTAAACAAATCCATTGATTGGTGGATAAACGGGATGATCAGTATAAACCCAATATATATATATATATATATTAATATATATATAGGTAAAACATGAAAAATGAAAACTTATACATATGTAGATCATTCCAAATCTTTCGAGCGGTATCAATCCGCAGTTCTTGCTCAGCCTATAGGTCAACAGTTCTAGTAGATGCCGGATCACTACCATCATCCCAATCCTGGTTCCTCAGATGATCACCCCAAATGACCACTATTTCTGGGGTTGAAACGGCCTATATTGGCCTATTTCATCCTATATCCCTAAACAAAACATCAGTGGCCCTGGAACTTGTGGAAAGTCTGAGTTTCAGTTTCCAGTTGAGTTGACCGCTGAAGTCATTTGACATATTTGACACTTTGAATCTTCAGATCCATGTTCCCTGAATATCGGTTCTGTTTGAAATCGTTGCGACTTTAATAAGTGCCATTATTCATCTCAGCAGCGAATCTTCCAGTGTTTGTCTCAGTTGTTTAGCCCATTGCGCCGGACTCTTTTCAGCCAGTGCGCATGATTGCCAACCTGTTGGCGGTCAGACCTGTTTTCTGACTTGATGATGACTGGAAAATAGTGTCCAGTGCCCAGGGTGTAGGTTTGGGTGAAGCTAAACATGTTGGAAGTTCATGACGCTGCAGTTCTTATTGTCTAGGCATTGTAGGTTGTACTTAGATAGGCCATAGAATTATGTATAGGCAACTGGTTAGTGGGTTATAAACAACGACATGCAATGACATATATATATATACATATTTATTTAACTGGTGAGTGGGTTATATATATATATAGTACATTTCAGCGCCAAACGTCAGACCCAAGCTGCGGGTGCCCTGTATATATATATATAAGTTTTATAAGCCAATATAAGCCATAAATATATATACCCAGTTCTGTTCGCTTTAAAGGTTTACCAATTTCAGCAGTGCCGATTCGAGCTCTTTGGTCCCTTCAGAAAAAGGGAGATATCAGAAACGTCGGCCTTTAAAACTCATATTTTCAGAGAACATGATAAAGCCTATAAACCCACTATAAACCCATTTAAAAACCCAAAAAACCTATACAAATGAAACACACCTACTTTTATAGGGATATATCAATGATAACATGATAACATGTGGATTTTTTTCCAGTCACCCCATCAAATCTTGGGGCTCCCCAAACACCCATCGAATTTCGTGCGGAGTATGACCGGGACCATTCAGAATGTTGGTGTTTAACGCGATAAACCCTAGGGGGCTTTGAATAATTGGATAACACTGGATAACACTTAGCAAAATTGAGTGGGATTCATAAGGCAGACTTGATGGATCCTTGTACTCGTGCATACCATGTAGTCTGCGTGCATTACGTTCGATGTTTTGCGCAATGTTCCCCATGGGAAATCCACTAGAAATCGGACATCGATTATGGAAATATGTTTTGGGAGGTTTCTTAAGCAAATCCAAGATTATAGTTGTTGATAACAATCACTATATCCCCCAGTTGGATTAGCTTAAACTGGGTGAAATCTCGAAAAAAAACAAGTTAAACTTACTCACTTAGATAATTTTGTTCATTGGGAAATCTAGTTGGTGAGATGTTCAAGTTGATATTTGCCCATCATCTGATTGAGTCCAAGCTTGTTCATGAATCACAGAATTGGTTGAAGGGAAAATCTTAACCGGCAACCATAGATTTTCTTATTAAAACCATAGATGTTCCCATTAAAACCATAGATTTTCTCATTAAAACCATAGATTTTCCCATTAAAAGCATAGATTTTCCCATGAAATATGGAGTTGTACTGTATTTTGTTTCCCTTAAACCAATCCATTTTTTCAGGTGAACTCTTTTGTCCCCGCCAGCCCCCCTGGTCTGTGGCGATGGACACGGATCCGTCCTTCTCCTATGGAAGGAGGCATGGTGTCTGGTGGCCCAGATGGCCCAGAGATGTGCCAAAAGTGGTGGAAAACATGGTGGTTTTACCATGGGATTGATATGGATTGATGGTGATTTACAATGGGGATATGATATTTTTTCCAAATTAGGGGCACAGATAAATGATAGCCACTTTTGGAGGGGGGAATGGGTCATTTACCTTTATAAGCCATAAAATATTTAGCCAATTTAGCCGCCCCCTTGTACTTGTACCTGTGGTGTTTGGAGCAACGCTGTCTTATAGCATGATTCATGGGATACAATCGGGAGAACGATGGGATATTGCTGGACTATGGGATATTAAAATAGCTTTTTCTTTTTAGTGGGAACTAATGAGGATCAATGGGTTTAACCAGCAAAACATTGTGGATTTGTAAAAGCCACGGTGATTGTCATGGGGATAGAACTGGGCGTTTCATGGGCTATTACTGGAATATCAAGACCATGAAAGATCAATGTAATGTAATCCAGCCAATTAATTGAATGGCCTATATTAACATGTGTCATTGTAACCCCATGAATGTACTATAAAAACATTGTTATCGGAATTTGATGGGATGTTACTGTAAGGAAATTGAATGGTATAGATGAATGAAATCGAATGGGATATGCACTAATGTCAACCCCGGATTAATAAACCCCTGGGTTGTTTAATTGGGAGGGTACCATAAAAAAGTACTAGATGAAATGACTATTGGAGGAGTAGCCCCCTAATTAATAAACCACGGGGTTGACATTAATGGCCACAAAATGAGAGGTGTGATTTTTTGCATGATTTGACCGTCAGTGACCATCCAACTTGGAGGTCTTTGCAACCAGCATAGAAAACTACTGGTTGGTGGTTTCAAACATGACTGGATTATTTTCCATTTCATATATGGGATGTCATCCTAGAAAAACATTGACGAACTCATACTCATATTTTTCAGAGGGGTGGCTCAAAACCACCAAGCAGTTATCTATAGGTACTGTAACCACTATTATGATATAATCCCATGATTGATGATTATCCCATTATAATCCCATAATAAACCCCATATTTAAATATGTAATGGCTGGTTTCCCATGGCGACCCACGCCATGATTTCGGCATCATCATTTTCACCATCAAAAACCAGTAGTGGCTTGGCCTTCAGCGGAGATGTGAATACCCACCATGGCCTCAGAGGCCAAGAGTTCCAGTGGAGATAGATCTGGTATGGTGAGATACCCATGTGGGCACCTGTGATCATAAAATTAAATTGATATACATATATCATTATATATATATATATATATCATATTTATTCATATGTCTTAAGACACAGCCCAAAGATGATAAAGTGTTTGTTATGTACTGCGTGTATGACCGTGTATGTATATATAACTATGTATCCCACTATCTCGCATATTTGTTCGCTAAATCACCAAATCATATCCATGCTTTATTGTGCATATGTGCAGAATATATATATATATATATATGTGTATTTAATTTTATCCATCATAGCATTAAACTATGTTAAGCGCCTATTTTTCATGGTTAAATTCCATCAATGACAAACAAATCCTCATTAAAAACTATTTTTCATGGTTCAACTTCATTAAAACCCCATTTTCCATGGTTATATCAGACTGTCAAATATCCTAATATATATATATATATATATATACATAGGTATATATATATACATAGGTATATATATATATACATGGGTATATATATATATATACATGGGTATATATATATACATGGGTATATATATATATGTGATATGTAATCATTATATCTTTATATTCCATTCAAACCAAATTGGTTCATGATTCAATTCCCCATGGCTGAGCTGCCAGAGATTGGAGCTGCCGAGGTCGCCAACTTGCTTCGGCGGTGGCGCGCAGCGGGAGCAAACGCCTCACCAAGTGAGGAGGACCGGTGGTTCTTTGGAAACTGAATGGGACACCAATGGGAAATGCAGTAAATGGAGAATTTGAGGTGATGGGAATACGTTTGGTATACCAATTTACTGGATTTTTATAGCCATTTACTCGGGAAAACCCAGGCAAATGGTTGTTTAGCTAATTTACTAGGGAAAATGATGATAAACCATGGAATGGGTTCTGTTTTTTTCCCAAACAAACCAGAGATTTGCCGAAATCAAACAGCAACAAGATTTGGGAATAAGGGTACAACCAACAAACTCGGGAAATACATAGCGACAAGTTTTTTTTCCATAATTCAACACATTCAAAAAAGTCAGTACAGGTTGTTGACATTGACCTACAATGTTGATTACACGGTTCAAATATTATAGGTGAATGGTAGCCACAAGGGGAAACGCCTTTGCATCTGGGGTGTTGGGCACAACCCTGAGCCCAGCCAAGTTGATTTTTGCTTGGGAATGTTATGCTACGTTTTTATTGGGATCCGAAAGAATGCCATGTTTTTGGTGTTTTGTTTGGGATACATAATGATACATATATTATCATAGATCTTGATAAATTATTACATTTAAATTTTGAAGTAATGTAGCAAGTTGTATCTCTGCATTTTTTGGGTGTGCATTACCAATGAGGCAATCTGTGAAAAAAAACGTGCGAAGTAGATCACAAAGTCAGAAAGCTGCCAGTGCTACAGGCCGGTTCGAACTTAAATTATCCGGTTGCTATTTAGGATGAACATCGGCGACGAACTTTCCTTTCTGCAGGATACTGCTGGCATCAGTCTGAGACCGTGACTGTTTGCATGTTTTTGCTGTTGATTTCCAGATTTTCTCTTTTTCATCAGTTCATCCAAGATCTTTCATTTGTTTTCTATCACACTATATATATATGTATACATTATCAGACTATCAGACTATTTGTGTAGTGAAATCGCTAAATCCCATTGATTTCTCCATTTACCCTCTGGTAATTTCTTACGTAGCTATTGAAGCCATGGCCCATTTTGAAATCGTTGATTGACCCATGAATAGCATGGTAATTGTCCATAGTTTTGTTGTATGTTTACCAGAGGGCAAATCCCATGAAAAATCCCGTGAAAAATCCCATTTAACCAGCATAAATTCCCATGGTAAATCACATTTTTTGGGGGGTGTAAATCACCATTTTTTTGGGTAAATCACATTTTTCATGGGTAAATCACACCATCAGACTCTCACTTCCCACGTTTTCTTCGTTTCGGATTCCGCTTGCAGGAGCTTCTTTTGGCCCAGATGCTGCGCGAGAATCCCATGCAACGAAGCAGCACCGAGGAGGCGGCAATGTGTGGGGAAACCATGGTGACCTGTGGTGACTTCGGTAGAAATTTGGAGGTAACTATGGTTTCACTATGTTTCCATATGTTTTAATTGACTTCTTTTTCGGATTTTTGGACCTTTCAAACTATGGTGTCATTGTTTTTTCAGTATGTTTTCGGTTTTGACGTTTCAAACTATGGTTTCATTATGTTTCAATATTAAACTTTATGATTGGGGGGTTCATACCCTATTTCCGGGAAGCTCTAAATGTTGAAAATGACCCCAAAGGGTAGGAGAAAAACACGTCTGTGAAGTTGAAGCACCGGGCTGGAAGCCCAGCAAAAGGGGCCCAAGACGTCTGCGCGATCAAGGACAAACAAACCATTTGGTAAACTAACGTAGCTATTGACCATTTATCTGGTTGGTGGTTGGAACATGTTTCATCTTGCCATGTATTGGGAATAGTAAATCAGAGGGCTTGAAACCCCCAACCATTTATAGTTGATTTACCTAATGAAAAAAATTGTTTTCCATCATGGAGTAGTTCACCAGAGGGTAAATCCCATGAAAAATCCCATGAAAAAAAAACATGAAAAATCCCGAGAAAAATCCCATGAAAAATCCCATTAAACAACCATAATTTCCCATGGTAAATCACCATGTTTTTTTGGGGACATCACCATTTTTTGGGGGTTATGATTATGATAGCCTATGGGGTGCCCAGAACTTGTTTTTCTTCGCCCAAGGACTCTGAAGCAGCAACCAGGAGTTCACCATTGAAGATTTGTAATACTCAAGTAAAGATGAAGGTGTGTGTTTATATCATGATATATATTTGTATATGTCATTATATTTCTATATATTATAATATTATTGTGTAATATTATATATTAGATATTATAATATTATTTATTATATATTGTATATTATATATTTTATATTTTATATTTCATATTTTTATATTATATATTGTATTATATATTATATTATATATGTATTATATATTATGTATTATATATTATATATTATATTATTTACTGTATTTTATTTTTTTATGATATATATGGTATATATGTGGACCACCGGGGCAATCATTCAGTTCTTCTCCCTCCAAGCCTTTGTTCTTTCTCTGACCACCTGTCCAGTGCTTGCGAAGCCCCTGGCTGGAAACCCGGAATCGTGCTCGAACCGTTTGAGACGCTCGGCTGGGCGCTGGATCTTCCAGGTCTTCCAGGTCTTCTTGAGATCTTTGATACAGTGATGATGCCAAATCCTGATGGTTGAAACTTGAAACACTAGAAAGAATGGGATGTTTACCACCTATCAGACCGGTGCAGGATTTCGCAACCATCCACAGTATTTACAAAGATTTTACAAAGATTATTGGGTGATGTGTCAGTTTTTGACATCATTAAACATCACAGGGGTTCAATCCCGTCACAATTGGCCCCCTGTCTGGAAATACCCTGGTCAATACAAAGTCGCTCCAAAGTCTGAAAAACATATGTCTGCCATATGTAAGGTTCACGACATCCACCCTGATAAAGTTATATAAAGTTGTGCGAAATTCCCTCAAGTTGTTTTACAAGTCCTTTTCAATGAGTCATTTGAATTATATCCTTGCTTATCCCCAGTGACCCCCCAAAAAGACAGATTTAAAAGAAATGAAAAGTATACTGTGCTTGGTATACTTGCCACTATTTTACCAAAGAAACATGATGTAACGCCCAAGATTTTCTGCCAGACCCACGGAACCGAGGAGTCGTTGTGCGGTGCTGCCCAAGGGGCGGTGAATCAGCGTGCACGAGCCATGTCTTCAACAGGGCAAAGCAGACAACATCACTGACCATACGTCATATACTATACATGTATACACATATATATATATATATATATACACGATATGAACATAAATAAATAAATCACACATAATTATACATACCATACATATTTAAATATACATGTATGTGATTGGTGCAACATAGAGTTGCACATGACTTTTTAAGTGAATATGGTTCATATTTGAACATTATAGAATATGATGTATGTGTACGTATATAAATTCGAATCTATGTTTGCAGCACTTAGGAAGCAATGGAACCCCGCGATGAATTCTACCACCTTCATGTTTGGCGGATCGATCATCATGGATTGGCCTGGTGGCCCGGGGCCAAACGATGTGCCTGTTGAAGAGGTGTATCTTCCTGGCCGAAAAGTCGCAATTCTCTGTACAGCAAAACGGACCTCGAACTTTCCGGACCTAGCTCTGGAACGGAAGATCGAGACCTAGATCTGGCGTTGAGAGATAAGCGGATGGTCCACAGATATACCTAGTTCGTTACATTGCCGGGAGGTGCCTGAAGGTAGACTCCATGATGAAGCAATCAATTCATCCACTTGTTTCATGGAATAAAAATGGGTCTGTTTGGCTTGATCTCACTGGATTTTAGTATTCCAAAGACTTCTGACATACCATTCATTTATTGTACATGTTTGGTCTCTGCCTTTCTGCACAAAAGCACGTGTACGTGTCCGGTGTAGGTAACTATGCATATAATATGTAGCATGCAGTATGCATTCATATCTTGAGTTAATCACGTGCAAAGCTATGTGGGGCACACTTTGAAAACCTTTTGGCGACATTTCGATGTCCTCACAGCGTCAGTCGACAATGTCGCGCCCCAGGTGCGGCGTCACGACAAGTTTCAACGTGCATGTCATGCGTGCTGTGTACAGCTGGAGTCAAGACCATGGGCGGCAGATATATTTTCAATCCCAAAACTGCGGCGCGGAATGGCTATTGATTTGGCTGATGGGAGTTTTCAATGTCGATGAAATGTCTGTGAAGCAAAACCTATTCTTGCATCGCATTTGTGAATTAATCATGTAGATCCTGTTCCTAGTTCGGGTGCACGTTTTCGACCCGTAGAAGTGGGATGCTTCAGGCACTTGTTTTGCAGACTGGGAAGGTGCTCCAAATGATACCACTAATGCTTGCCACAGATTCACAGATGTTTACTTCAAAGATCGAGGTCTACTCGGTACTCGGTGGTTTCCATATGCCGGACACAGCTTCCCGTGGGTTTCAGGCTCAAGTTGTTTGAGAACCAGTCGCACCAGTCACACATCCATCGAGGATCCCTTGGGATTTTCTCAAGGCTTCAACGGTTTTTTGTTTTTTCCATCCATTTGCACCCGACCTTGCTGAAGTTTGTGGTGCCATGTTGTGGATCAGGCGTGCGGTGTGTGTTTTTTTAGGGCTTCGGGGGTTGGAGATGTGCTGAACCGTGTCAGATGCTATGTTTTCCCAAAAACACCTTCAGTTTTAGGGGATTTCCCAGTCATGTTTGAGTACAGGAGGGTATAGTTCTGGATCGGTCTCCAGAACCGCCGAACCGGATGATTGAATTGACCCGATGAGCTGCTTGAGGTTGCAGGCTTGTCCTTGAGGGTTCATGAGTGACATCCACAATCCGTGTGATGTTCCTTGTTTCGAACAATGTTTCTCCACTTCAGGTCCGCACAAAAACAAACATATCATATGTTGATGTTGTTGATGTTGTTGATGTTGTTGATGTTGTTGTTGTCGTCGTTGTTGCTGCTGTTTTAACCGCCTTAATTGAACAATGGGGGGCGATATTCTTGAAATCGCCTTGGGGTGATCCTGAATTCAACGAGAGTTTGAAAGGTTCTAAGGTACTACGGCATATTATGTACCCTCTGGTAAACATACAAAACGCTATTGAAAATTGCTACTTATAGTTGATTTACCCATTAAAAATTGTGATTTTCCATAGTTATGGAGCAGTTTACCAGAGGGTATGTACCATACCATCACCCTACTATCATGATAGACAACTGTCCCATGAAGCTCGCAATATTTTTCGACATGTCGTATTCATGACAACATGGATGGGCGAATACATATCCATCATGTCATTTGTCAGTGGCATGGTATGACTGCGTATCGCATTTTAGGATGTTTTAGGGACCAATGAGCCATTCCTTAAAATGATTTTGGCAAAGCAGAATTCCTTCGAAACGTCTAAAGCTTAAAACGGATGAGTTGTTGCAAGAAACGATCCATTTTCCCACATTGTTCATGTACCAAAAAAAGATGATGCCCTGCACACCTTTCAAGCCCTTGAACATGCCCTCGTTACTGTCAGGATGACTCTAGCGTTGTTGCCACTGCTTCAGGTACGGGGCTTTTGAATTCAGTGGTATTAGCTACCAATGAAGATATTTTGGATTATACGGGATCAACAACTATCATTCATAGGGTTATCAAACATCATAGGATCGAGATATAGTTGGGATATAGTTGGGTTTTGAACACTGCTCATGTGGTTTTGTCTCAAACAATGTGGTATCTATCCCAACTTAATATATCAAGCATGTTCATCAGGAGAAGGAGTTACAGTGATGATAAACCAGTGGATGGAATGGGGTACCCAGACAAAGCCATTGAAAGAACGACAAGTGACTTCAAATGACAAATTTTGTTATATGAACAGATTGATGTTTCAGAGCCAAGGATTTGGCAAAACTCATACACCGGTGCTTCTAACACTCCCACAATGATACTATATGATACTAAGAGCTGGGGAAGTTGTTGTGCCGCAATGTGGAAGCCCTACCACATCTCAAGTCTTGGGGACGTTGTATCAGTTTTCGGCCATAAAGCGCTTGGATAAATTGGCAGATGATAGATGAGATCAATCTGATTGCCCATGACATGAGGTTCCAGATTGGACATCCGTAGCTGTGGCTTGTGGCTTGAACGTGGCGGATTTTTGATGCCAAAAAGTGTGCACTTTTTGAGTTTTTTACTGCTTTTTAAAGCTTGGGACCCATGGTGCAGGTGTAGCCTCTCTACATGACATGTTTCTTGGTTACTGGTGTCCCCATGTCTTGATTATGTAGATATCATGTTTGGAATGATCAGCTTCATTTGGCGCACTAAACATGGAATAAACTTCTGGTCATTTTCCAAATAAAAACTTCTTGATTTCCCCAATTTACTCCCCTTGAATGGATGGGCTGTGGGGCGTCCGTTCGCCGAAGGCGGCCCGTCCTGATGCACGTGTTCCTGGTTTCCTGGAGTGGTTCTATCGCTGTTCAGTTGCGGGGCGCGTAAGTAAATGCGTTAAGAGATTTCAAAAGTAGGCTATTCAAAATGGCATAAAATTGCAGGTTGGTAGTTCTTGGGGATATTAAGAAGGAAAGAGGCGTTTTTAATTTAGGATCCGAAAGTCAGAATGACTGTAGATTGTAGAATCCATCCCACCGCCAGAGTTATCATGATTTCAACCCCCCCTTGCTTGTTTGTCAACTAGCTTCGTCTGAAAATTGAGGGGAAAACTCCCCAATTTGAAACTTGACCATGATTTATATATATATATATATATATGATATACAAAAAACATTGCCCTGAAAATTGGTTAAGTAAATGCCTCATTTTTTTCAGGACGCAAAAAAACGATAAAAAACGAATCCAACGGCTGAGGTTTGATCGACCAGGCCAGGTGGATCCGATGCGTCTGGGAATTCCGATGGAATTTTTGCGAAGGGGGGCCATGGCTACATTGTCCCATGGAACACGCTGAAGGAATATGACAATAATATGACAATATGACAATTCGATGGCTGAATTCCCTTCTATTTTAAGGTCTATTTGATGTATTGAAAGATAATTGCATATGAAATACAATGTATAGGTATGTAGCTGCTAGCTGAACCAATTAGTTGCGTTGCATTAAGATCATTAAGTCACAGCTCCGGCTTGCATCTAGAAGCTAGAAAGATATAGAAAGGCATTGTAACAAGGTCAGGTGGTTGTTGCCCGATGAGATTAGATCACTGGTTGAGGGCAGCTGAGTTGGAAAGCCGACGATCCCAAGGATTGAAGGATGACTTTCGAATTGGAAGGGCACCGCCGTTCCATCTTCAGTTTTTTGGGGCTTATGTTCTAACCCGTTATGGATTCTGGACACAATCAACATGTTTGTTTTGTTATAGTGGGCATGAATTTCATTGTGAAGGCAAATTCACTATGTTACTGTAGGTTATTTCATTGCAAATGTGTGCACATGCCATATACCAACTTTGTTTGTCAACGCAATCTTGATTATGTGATTTAACATGCCTGCGCATTGTATGAACGTGATTCGCCTTTGGATGTTTTTGTTGTTTCCTTTCCAATAAAGACTAACATCGAGAGGCCAAGTAGCTTTCTACAAGCAGATTGTTTGTTTATTTGAAATATATTCATTCCCAAAAAAAGATAGAAATGAAATTGCATGTTTTATGCATATTCCCAAAAAAATCTTATTGAAATTGGCATGTTTTATTCTTATAGAATATTCCCAAAACATGTTGCTAAACGAAATCACATTCTTTGTGTCTCAAGTTCAAGCTTGAAGTGCTGAACCGGAACTTCCTGGTACTTGAAACCCAAGGTTAAATCGGATTATGCGTTCATGAGGTCTATACTGTGCTGGGCTGTATCTCTCTCCATCATACATAATATATGATCTATGTATATAATATACGTGTGTATATATATATGTATATATATATACACGTTTTTTGATGGGTGAACCCGCGCTCTATGATACATAATAGTCATCCTGGTGTAGGTAGGAATTTGGAAAAGTCATGAAATTTCAAAAAAAACAATGGGACCAATATGGATACATGATGATATATGAATATAGGTGATTCTAGATATAGGTGAAGAGTATATCTATCTACATATATCACTATAATAGTCTATCTACGGTCATTATATGTCTAGATCGATGCGGCTGACCAGGCGGAGATGAAGCGACTCAGCGATGCCATTAAGGCGCGTTGCGTTTTTTAGGGACCGGAATGGAAGAAACCAATGTGTCGGAGCCAGGATCACCAGAGAAGATGATGTTTGATTCAATTGGGAATATATGGTGATATAGTTGGATATTGTTGGAATATTGATGCAATGTGATAGTGGTTGTAATGGGAAAACCAACGATGAACAATGGGTTTTACCAGTAAAAAATGCGGATTTAACCAACAACAATAGGGTTTCATTGGTGATATAATGGTGATAAACCCAGAAAATGGATGAACATGGTGATTTAACTGGGGATATTATAGGGATATATCTGGATATAATGGGATATATCTGGATATAAATAATGGGATATTCCTGGAATATGTGTAATAATTACAATGCCTTCTTGGAGTTTTGTTTCATTACCAATGGTTTCCCATGTCTGCCACTAAACGAGTAAGAACGGAGTCTTAATGCAAAAGTCATCTATAAATGGCCGCCAACCATTTCTAGAATTTCCTCTAAGTATTTGGAATAATAGGTTTGGAATAATAAACATCCAATCGTCCAAGTAATAGGTTTGGAACATGATTACTAGTATTGCAACCTACAACAAATACAATGATACTAAGTACTTGGAGGTTTTGATGTTGACATCCCTGTACCAAGGCAGAGGGCCTCAAGTTTTTCATAGTGATCTCTATTGGTCTACCCAGAATTCATCAATGGATACCCATCCCCTGTGTGATCAAACATGGCAACTGGAAGTCCCCGAACTATACATGGAGGCGTTCTCGGCAAATCGCAGTAGATGGTGGATTTTCCAGCATGGAGCTGATTACCCAAATCCTCCTTAGAGAACCATCCTGGGTCACACATCTAGGGTCACAGGGTCGCCAGTTTTGAATGGGATTGCTAACTTTGGTGAGGACATAGGAACCAGGGCTATGAAATGCTAAGAATCAGTTTCCTCCAACCAACAAACATTCTGGGTGAATTCCAACAATGTCCCTGGCTGGCGTTGCTACAAAATGATATTACTATATATATATATATATATATTTTTTATTATATATATACACATGTTAATTGGTACCAATCACCACAAACTCACCAGTTGATCTTGTTATAAACCCCATCAACCATGGAATAAACCAGCTCGGCATAAATCAACTATAGACATCCCCATTTAAGTGTCGGTTAAATCCACCTTGATGGACAAACACCCTCCGTTTGTACCCCCCAAAAAAATGGTAAATGTTGCCCAGCATAACTTTAAATATGTAAAAATCCATATGTTTAATGGGTACAAACGGAGGGTCTATAGGTATTTGTTATCTCCAGCCCATTAGCTCCACAAGTTATTGCTTCTTCCCATCCCGAGAACGGCGACCTGGATGCCTCTGGTGCCGCCAAGATACACCCGGGCGAGAAGGAGGTGGGGAACCTTGGGAAGCGCACCGCACCGTGGAGTATCATCCAAATATACATTTATCTGGGTAAATTTCATCACGACCTCACTGTTCTCCCTCACTGGAAATCATGGTTTATTTGAGGGACATCATCCCCTTCATGGCCGCAAGATTCAGGTTAGTGAAATATTATAATTTATACATATGTATTAAGCCCGCACCAGAGATAGAACATAGGCTAAACAAATCTGACTTTTTTTTGCTTCGGATTTGACTTGTTTATCGAATGTAGGTATATGATGACTGATCCCAGCAAACACTAATTTTCATGTCCATGTTGTGAGATTTGAACCCGATTTTGGGATACCTCATTGTCAGACAAACAGCACCTGTCATTTTTTTCCAAAACGTGGCCCGACTAATACAAGGAAGAGACAAATGAGGAATTCATATATTTTCAAAAACCCTGGGTTATTATGAACTCTATGTTAATTGGAATCCACCCCCAAGTAGCAAAAAACAACGGACCAGCCAGACATAGGGATGTTAACTTCGGTATATGACAGGAGGTCACTGTAGGTCACCCATCATAACTTTTCCCAGTGGATGAACCACATTTTGCCCATGAAAGTTGCCATGATTTGGTGGTGTAGCCCACTTTCAGAGACACACATCTGTCTCATTTGCATAGGTGATTTTTGTAGGGCTGTAAATATCGATATTTCATATTATATGATCCCATGGGAAATATATATATATATATACACACAGAATGATTGCACAGAAAATGCAGAGGATGTGAATACATCCAGATTTATGCTTCTGCAAAGTACCTGCTTCTTTCTAGGTCTTTTCCGTGATTTTCTGTTTCTCCAGTAGTTGTTTCTTCCCCTGGCCCACATGAACAACACCCAGACCCATTCCAAACCGATGCAGCGACTCCTTTAGATCCACAGTTTTAAGCGAGATACTGGATCTTGATGCTATGAAGTGACCAGACATTGAAGGCTCGTCCTTTAAATGTGGGTATGTCTGAAAATGGGGTATACCCCCAATTATAGCCATTTAGTAGGGATAATGATCATTAACCAGTGGGTGTAGGGGTACACTATTTTCAGACAAACCCATGTGGTACATAAACCCAAGAATAAACCATCCCAAACGTTCGTTGATTGGGTCCCCGTAGCGATGGGATGACTTATTAATGGATGCCCCTGGTTTCTTCACTCAGCGGGTGGTACAACGTCACTGTGTTCATCAAGAGGTTCATCCCAAGGTGATACATCAATTTATATGAAAACACACTAATGTAACCATGATAAAACCCATTAGCATTGAATAATCCTAAGCATGATCATATATCATATATTGTGTATTCAGTTTTCATACTATATATTACGATATGATACCATGAGAATAATTAATGGTATTGGCAATGGGTGAGATATAGTATCAGAATGAGAACGATCCAACAAAAAGATTGATGATACATTATACTATACCATCAATTGTACTTATTACTGGTATTAATATAACCATCAATTGGGATTTTGGATATGTTTAATAATGATAATGAATCCATCCAAAATCCCACATTCTTGTTGGTTAAATCACCATTTTCCTATGGTTTCCCATGGCGAGGCTCGCAGCGGCTCGCCACATGCTGCCGACTTGATGCAGGACGGTGCTGGGAAACGCATAGCTCTTCGCCAAACAACTGGTTTTCTTGGATGTTTAAAAGGAAATATATTAGAATAGGGTCGGTATAATACATTTAATGTACATATATATAAATATATTATATATAAGTATATAATAATATGTACATATGTATATATATATAATGTACATAATCATGTATAGTTGGTATTAGGTTTGAGCCATGCGCATCTCCAAAGTTTTCGAATGTCAGGTTTGAACGTCCCGGTGGTTCATCAGAAGGGATAGCCTCCAGGAAACGTTCACAGTTTGCTTGGAACATCACCATCTTTAAGAGCGGATTTAGTGGGCATTTTTGGTGGTTTCATGGGATCTGATCTAATGGGATTTTTTGGGGGGATTTACCCACTGGTAAACATACAACAACAAAGAAAAACGATGCACAATTACCATGCGATGAATGGCCCGACTCGGCAGATCAGTCCGAGTCATCTCAAGGCTGATGCCTTGGATGTGCATCCCAGTACTTGGTGAACAAGCCATCTATAACTTGGGTATTTTCCACATATCTGGCTATAACTTGGGTATTTTCCACATATCTGGCTATAACTTGGGTATTTTCCACATATCTGGCTATAACTTGGGTATTTTCCACATATCTGGCTA
>Ga0126342_10005522_pt1 | contig 22104 bp, 27 predicted proteins | sample Cyp1metagenome_FD_92528 | JGI IMG/M metagenome (GOLD analysis project Ga0126342, IMG submission 92528) | Coral microbial communities from Lord Howe Island, Old Settlement Bay, Australia - Cyphastrea 1 metagenome | ecosystem: Host-associated > Invertebrates > Cnidaria > Coral ...
TATATATATATATATAATAAATAATATATCATAATATATCTATCTGTGTGCGCGCATGTTTGTGGGACTTGGATTCTGACTTCCCTCGCTACTCTGCAGCTCCTTTATCTTCGACACCAGCTGTTGCCTGAATCCATAGCTGGTCATGTCAATCTATTGGTTGTTCACCCATTCCATCCTCATTTTTAATAGAATTCCCATACATTTGTGGATGATATTTTCCAATATATTCTCCATATCCCCATTGAATGGAATATATTCCCATTCGACAAACATATCTTTGGGATTTGTCTTAATGGGGATATCAAATTTAGATAAGTGATCTTCCATTCAATAATTTCAATATCTCTTTCATGGATTGTGATACAAAAATCTCATGAAACCTGATGGGTTCCCCCCGGCTACTGGAGGCTACTGGAGGCTGATCCCAGTTCTAAGGCGCCAGCGCAGCATCTCCTTTACTCCGATCTGTCTTGAAGATCTGGCAGCCTTAGCCACTGGACATCAGTGGACCACTGGACCTGAAAAATGGTGATTCAATGTGCAAAGAAGATAAAGAAGATGTGATTTGACTAGACACGGCGGTCAGAATATCGATGGATTTCTCCAAGAACGAGATGATGGCCCGATGTTGCGGCCCTTTTTTACGGCGAACGTGATGATAAACCAGTTTTTTTTGGGGGTAAGCCATCTATTCAGACAAACCCGAGGTTGCGAACAAGAATATCACATCTGAGACGATATTCGGCGAATCAACTGCGATGTTTTTCATGTGAAAACCCATGAAAACCGCATGAATTTGACGTGACCAAAACCATCCAGTCAACAACCAACGACATCAAATCAACCATCAAATTCCACCATTCAATCCATTCCCACCAATTCAAATCCAACCAACCAAGCAGCTGTGTGGAAAGATCTGCATCAAGTTGTCGATCTCGCTACATGGTTTCCAATATAGACCTGTCGCAAGGGACTATCCAGATATATCAACCGCCTTGAGCCCGAAGAAATGGCTGATGAATGGATGTTCATCAACATGTGGTTCAATGGATTGGTTTAAGGGAAGATCTACAGGAAACCATGGTTTTTGCCATCAAATATAGGGCTTTCCTGTAAATTTTCCCATCATCCAATTCTATGAGTGGTAGCATAGGTTTGACCCATGGAGTAAGGACTAGTCCGGCGCCTGAAAATTCCGTGGAGGCCTTTGCTCCGGGCTGATCTTTGCATTGGCTCCCGCCTGGAGAAGAAAACACTCCGCAACACTTCTCAAAGCTCTGCAGTGGAAGTAGATGATGCAGGGAAATGCTTCGATTCCGCCAGATTCACTTGCACATGTTTAATGACATTACCCATAGGATCCATGTATGGTATATATATATGCTAACATGAATGGGGTATAATGATGGTATATTGATGGTAAATGTTACCATATTGTTATAGCATTATATAGCAGCACCATGGATCCTATGGGTTATAGAATGCCCTTTTTGTGGGTCAAAGTTAGGGACCCATATTCTGACCCAATGAAGTAAGCTGACCATCCAACGCATGGGGAATTTGCCCTGCCTTCCATGAAGCAGTACTTCGTTTCCGGACTGACCTCACCATGGAAGCCGCCCATCACATCATATCACATCCACTGCTTTCCCAGCACTACTCTTAGACTCTTAGACTCTTAGATTTGTGGCCAAAACATGTATCCTACAACTCTTGGGGGATCCTATTCCAGCTGCCATATCCTTCATTGTACCATGGTCCAAGGCGGAAACATGGTGGAACTGCCAAGCCAATGATAACTTCAAACAACCCAGGTGTTGGAAAGTCCGCGTCACATTGTTGGTGATCTACCAGAATTCCATGACAACCCAGGTATTTGATTTGTACAATTATTGCTTCATATCTATATTTATGTATATATATATATAAACAATTTCCCAATCAAAATGGATAAACACATCATTATTTCATTGGATCACTTCCCTCTGGTTATTCTAGCCGTTGGCCCATTGGGACGGGAAATGGCCCATTGGTGATTTAATGGTGATTTGCCATAGCTACGTTGAAGAACCAACCCGGACATCTGCAGAGCCTGAGACTCCTTGTTGTGGGCTGCGCATCCTAAACGTCCTGAGGCAAAGTTTCTCCCACTGAACGTGGCCGATTCTCAGATTGGATCGGCAAAGATCATAAGAGATGCATGAAAATAAGAGACGATTTGCTTGGGATAACTGAATAATTTCAATATGCTGAATGATTAGATCTGATTATAGTATATATATATATATATGTATGTAGTTTCTTCAAAAAGAATAGACTGACATCACCAAAACATCATACAGCATGATGACGTCACCATCACTCAGCTCCTGTCTCGATGCCCTTCACGCTACCAGAGATGCTACAGTTGCAGGAGACGGGAGGAAGTTTCCTTCGTTGGAGCAACCATGGAGTAACAACGGAACCATAAAATATAGTAGAAATATGACAAACTATGTAGTTGTCTTTGATAAACAAGCAAAAAAAAATAACAAAGTTACGATAGCTTTCATGATTTTACAGTTGTCTTAAAAAAAGTAACCATATAGATAAGTAACTATAGTATACTGTAGTCGGATTGCTATCCGTGGATCATTTTCTTCTATTCAACTGCTTCAATCTAATTCAACCATTGTTTTTTTTTGGGGAGCCAATAGTCTTGACCCATAGCCGCTTGTTGGCCCAAAGTGTTTGCCTGATTTCTGGGTTGCTGGCGGCGGCACAGGTAGAGCGGGTGCTGCTGACACTACCTGCACAACACCGCTGCACGGAGTGAAGCCTCTTGCGAGAATTTCACTGAGAATCCACATGACTCAAAAGCATGGTGTCCAGTGTCCAGTGCCTCTGCAGCGCTAGGGGCAGGAGCAACTGGCTCTGATACGTGAGGAAGAGTCTCCTCCAAAGTGCAGGCCATCCAACAAACATTTTCATACAATGAATATGTGGAAAGGGGGTACTCCCAAATCATCCAAGTCATGGATGACCATTTTAGTATTGAAACTGATGATGGTTATGGTGACTTGGGCTTACCAGCATTTTAGCAATTTGAACATTCCCTTCCATGTCAATCTGAAGCCGGAAATGCCTCCATCACCTCCTTTTGGACAGGAGCCAAGGTAGACGCAGGGGCGGGTGCTGGTGCAGCTAGTGCAGTGCCACGAGACACCTGTCATTTCATGGGAACTAAAACTAGATGGCACTTCCACAAGGTCCAATATCTCAGGCTCAGCTCACTTTTTGGTCGTTTTTTGAGATTTCAGAAATGCCAAAATATGACAATCTTAAGATAAGCTTGATATAGTATTACATGATGGGGATCATTGATATGTTGCCTTCGGATCCACTGTTGCAACCCTGATAATTGATGACATCTGGTTCTTGCCATCAAGGCCATCATGGCCATCATGCCTGTGGCGCAGTAGCGAAGGCTGGCGCTGATATGGGAAGAGTTTCCTCCAAAGTCTGCGAAATCGAACAACTGTCTCACGAAATCTTATCTAGGTGGTGGTTTTAACCATCTTGAAAAATATGAAAGTCAATGGGAAGGATGACATCCCATATATTATGGAAATTTGTGGAACATAAAAAAAATATTTGAAACCACCAACCAGTCATGATCTCTTCACTTGTTACACATCTCCATTCCTGTCGCCTAGGGGCCATACGAAAATCGTCTCTGTATTCCAGTTTTTGATAGGATCATCACACAAGGGCATCCCTCATCACCACCCATTTTCCTGGGAATGGTTGGTTTCTACATACCACCAAGCAACAAAAAAAATGGTGATGACTGGGGGATGGTGCAAATGACATTTTATATATTTTATGACATTGTTTTACCATGTTTTACCCACATTAATCCGAATTCTGGATTTGAAGATTCTCTTCCGGTCGAAGGGGCAGCCTCAATCACTTCTTTCGGAGCCAAGGTCACAGGGGCAGGTGCTGGAGCAGAATCCCACACCTTGGGCAGGTCGTGGTTTTATCGATATATCAGGACTTTTGCTCTTGAGATGATCATTTTGAAATATCTCCCATTTTTGATATATCATATACTATACATCTAATATGGCATCTATGTTTAACTGAAATATTAAGCATAGACATAGATATCTTTGATAACATTATTAAGAATCATAGATAATAATAGTCTTTATTCTAGATAATAGTCTATGAATCTGATATACATACATCTATCATTATCTATTATTAACCCATAGGATCCATGGTGCTGCTATATATGGTAACATTTACCATATTTTACCATCAATATGCCCCAAATGTTAGTATATATACCATACATGGATCCTATGGGTTAATGATAGATAATAATAGATGTATGTATATCAGATTCATAGACTATTATCTAGAATAAAGACTATTATTATCTATTATTAAGAATGATTTAAAACAATTAGTTCTTTGGAGTCTTGCCTCTACGGCAGGCGCAGGAGCTGGAGCTGGAGCTGGCGCCAATGGCGGCGTCACCTGCGGCACCATAACGGCCCGGCTGCGGGGTTTCGTTCAGCTTTTTCAAACATTATTGTTATTGTATATATATATACACATATTAATATACGTATATATAATCAATTAATCAATTAACTAATGTATTAATTAATTGATTAATTAATTAACTAATTAATTGATATATATATATATATACATATCCACTTGTTGTATATTTCAAAGATATCTCAAACATGATTGTGCGATCTTGTTTTTTCTTCAATATGCCTTCATTTAGCCCGTAATATGTTGGGCCAAAATATGCCGGGTTGCAGAACTTAGGAATTGCTGGTTGAAGGGAGGTCTCAGGTACTACGAATTGGAGGTTCGTAGCCACAAAAGGTTAGAAAACTAATGTAAGGCTTGTGTAAATAAATATCGCAAGAGACAATGATCTACAACTCATGTATGCCAGTACTAGCTCCACTTTCTGGTATTTACCCAATTCTTTTTACCATCAATATGCCATCAATATGCCATCAATATGCCATCCATATGCCATCAATATGAACCATATCTGCCCTGTTCCAGATGGCACCTCGCCGCCAAACGCGGTTAAACCTCAGTAAGCCAAATCTTGGGACAGCACGAGGTGTGTTGGCCAGCTTGAGCCAAGTCGCTGAGCCAGCCCTGGGAGATGCCATGGGAAAACGGAAAACTTGGGGGAACAAGTTAGGAAAAAAATATGGAAAACACACTTTGATGATCCAATCGCACTGAAGTTTGCAAATTGCAAAAAAAAGGCGTTCGCGTTTGAATCTGTTGGATCGCAGTGGGTTTTCTCCGTTTTTTTCCCGATCCGCAGGGCCTTCAGCAGGCCTTCCTTTGGCCTTGCAGCATCAGGACCGCTTTTGAAGTGATGTTCTTGAGATATGCTGAGATCAAATAAGATAAACAAATTTGACTTAAAAATAGAATTTTTCCATGGAATCACATGGTTAAAAATGGATTAACTCCATGGTTTAATATGTGACATTTGATTAATGGATTAACCATGGATCACATGACCGGAAAAAATGGCGCTGCTAAAAGAATCCCATAAAAGGTCCACCTTTTGAGGCTCCCACAGATGGCCTTCATAACAAGCCCTGTCATGTGCTGGGTCCAGCCGCATCATTTGAGGTGTAAATAACCATGTAAACCTCAGATGACAGTTGAGGGACCTGTAAAACTTTGATGTTCTTCATGTTTCAGATTGTTTCAGTGACCATTCTTTCTAGTCTATGGAATAAAGTATAGGTAGTATAGGTAAGTATAGTATATGCCACCATTGGAGACCACAACCCCTCATGTTTTTTCCACCAAGATTTATTTTTTTACGGATCTTCAAGCGTTTCCAACCGATCCCTTGCGGATTTTCCACAGATCAATGGTGCCAGGGCGACACTGCCGCGCTCTCTGAGTCCTTCTGGATGCAACTCACAAGTCGCTCACAGTGATGAAATCCCTCAGGATGAGCTGCTTTTTTCATGGCCTCGATGGAATGGTCCGGCCATGGCCAACCAAAAAAAAAGCGAAGGTCATGGCTTTCTGAACATAATGAAGTATGATTAAATATGTAGATCTATCATGATCTATCTTTGTTGGGGATGATGATGATGATGATGATGATGATGATGACCAGGTGCAATTTGAGAACCGTGAAGGCCAGAACTTACTAAATTTACTCAGCGCCCAGTGACTCTGCCATCGCTGTACAGCTTGCTGCAAAAGTCTTCCAGGAGACACGATTCGATGCAGGGCTCCTTTGGATCCTCCGGGGTCATCAAGAAACCAAAAAGTCCCAAGCAAAAATGATGTTTGATGATGTTTGGTTAGGAAATCTCCTAAGAATTTGAGATGATCTGGTTTCTCCCATTGTTTTGGTGAAGCCAATTTGTACTGTTTCAATCGCTCAGATTTTTTTGTTGCTCTCCTGCAAGCCACGGCACTCATCCCAAATTTGCGCAAGACCTTGCTCTGGAAATTGCAGCAATTGGCGGAATGGAAACTTAAATGGAATGTCACTCTCAGCAACTGTCACCTACTAAAAATTGGTGAAGCAGTTTCCACTCAAAATCCATTGATGGGTCAATTTTTCTATGATATATGTATGATAGAATATGATTTCCACTTAAAATCCATACATATGATATATCCATTGATATCTTTTTGTTGGGTCAATGCCAATGGATTCACCATGGTTTCCTCAGTAGCGCACTGAAGAGTCGGTAGAAGCAGCGGTTCGAAGGCACCAACGAGAAGTCCTCCAGATGTTGATAGGGCTTCTCATATCGGAAGGCAATCCGAAATTGAAGCAGGCAGTGAAACCAAACATATATTATATATATATACATATTATATATATACACATATATATACACATATATATATACATATATATATATATCATATATATATGCGTGTGTGTATCAGTATATATATATATATATATTTATCAGTATACAATGGTGTATAATGGTGTATAATTTGGTGTAAGGAAATGAAGCATTTGCCATCGAATCTGCCAGTGTCACATGACAAACAGTACCGCTCAAATTGGCCCGTCCTCTGTGCCGCAAATGTCAAACAGGACCTGTCTGAATCGGATGGAACTTGCGCACCTCTTCATGCGATGTCCCACATGGCAGTGTGTCAAAACCGTGTACCCCTGGTGAACATCAAAATAGCTGGTAAATGGATGTTCATTCCACTAAAAATGGTAGTAATAGGTATTGATCCATAGCCACATAGATCTAATCCGATTATCAAAAATTATCAGGATGAAATTAGTTGCAATGTTCATTCCATGTGAACTATATGCTCTAATTCTCTTCATCTGCTGGTGATTGGAATTGAAGGATTTTTTTATGATCCATTGGAAGAGGAAGCAACCAACGCCTAATGAGCTGAAGAATCTCATCACCTGGTGGTTACTACCTGGTTACTACCAACCTCTGTCGCAATTGATTCTGTACACCCCTTTCATCCCCCGACCCTGAGGCCAAACTTCGAGAGCATCGAGAATTTTCACCTCCTTAGCTGCAGCCTAAGTCTCATCGATTTAGATCCAGGTACCTTCTTGTCATCAAATAAATCTAGGTGTTTGTAGAGGATTTCCCTGCCATATTTGATTTAGATCATGGTATCCAAATATGACAGGGACATCCTGACTACAAATGCTGTTTACGAAAATCATCAGGGAATTCTCCACGTTTCATGATACCGGAACCTTTTTGACATCGAAGTCGCATCGGCCTTTGCAGTGAGCAAGTTTCCAGCTGCGACACGCAAGAGGAAGAGCCACGTTATCTGCACGGAGAAGTTCAACGAACGGCTCAGTCTATCCAAAAAACCAAAAAGGGGTTTTGCTACTCCAACTGCTTCCCGATATTTCCTGAAATAGCTACAGATTCAGTATTCCAGTATTCATAAGTATTCAGTATTCTAAGTATGTGGTCATCAAATCACCTTTATAACCCATAGGATCCATGGTGCTGCTATATATGGTGCTCCATGGATCCCATCAATACACCTCCTTTATGTTAGTATATATACCAGCACCATGGATCCCTCATGGGTTAATAATAGATAATAATAGATGTATATCAGATTCATAGACTATTATCTAGAATAAAGACTATTATTATCTATTAATAAATCACATATATAATTAATATAATTCATATTTCTTCGTAAGAAAAAAAAACAATGGTTTTTCTCCGACACGCCTTGGAGGGGTTCATCGCACCTGGAAGCCAGAGCCAGGAAACCATGATTGATGACTCTATGACCCCCAAAAAATCATCAGTTATCATAAGAATAAATTAACGTAATTATCATGAATGCGATAAATGATGATGACTGTAATTCAAAAAAATCCAAGTGATTATAGTTTTACCACGTTTAGTTGGAAGATGTTGGAAGATATTGGAAGATCAATGATGAACCAACCAGAAATCACAAATAATGAACGTCACGAGTCAGGAGTATTGGGTTTACCACATGCCACAAACCTTTCAGATCGAGCCACTTTCCACACCAGATCCCTGATCTGAGGACGTGGCACTTGCGAGGACAGAGCCATTTGGCTCGCTGGAGCAGAAGGTCACAAGGCCATATTAGGCAGGTTAGGCAGTTCAGAAAAGCACTAGCTACCTAGTCCATCCTAGTCCCAAGCTACTGGATCCCAACAATCCAAGCAAAGGCTCGGGAAAATCTATAGGATCTCGAAGGTCACAAGAGAAAACTCGACAGCTGGAAGCTTCCTCAAGGACATATAGAACACTTATTCCTCAAAAACATACGTATATAAGTGTACGTGTATATATATATGTATATTTATATGTTTTATTATGTTTTTATGTACACTGTGTATATTATAGAACAATTGGAAAAACACAGTTCAAACACAAAGCCAAAAACATGCACACTGACCTCTGATGTGATTCCTGCTGAAGCAAAGGCAGCTTTGATAACGCCAACTACCAGCCACTTTGGCCACCAGATTCTTTGGCCGTGCAAATTGTGAAACGCCCCAGCAAAGCAGTGGTTGGAAAAGAATGGAAAAAGAAGTTGCTTTCAAATAATTTCAATGTCCAAAACAAGAATTTCGGAGAACTGAAACAAGGGGCAAATTGGACACGTGGCAGACAATCTGTACATGGCCACATGCAGCAAGATTCAACATGATTCAACCATTAGGATATGAGCCCGGAAAGCCTTTCGCCACCAGAGTCTGCTTAGCCCTTGACTGCCGCGTGAAACGGTTTGGCGATTTTGCGCAAACGATTTTAGGCTCAAAGTCGGGAGGCAAACTACTCATCCTGGATTTGACTCACGAGTGCAAGTCAAAAATTCAAAGCTGAAGTTGAGAAATGACACTGAAACAAGAAGGGACTTGAAAAGAGCAAGTACGAAAAGTAGCATCAGCAAAAATGCAGCTCCAATTCACCACCAATCCTCCATAAGCAATCTCAAAAATCTCAAAATTCAAAGCGGTCACAGCCTCTGCCTCTGCTGTTTCCCCGAGCCGATGGCATGCCCGCAGCTCCGAAAGGGCTGGCTGCCTGGTGTAGATCCAGCTTATATGGCTCAACTAACCACCTTACCAGCTTACAGCTTCATCGAACCAGTTTTCTGCTGAAACCCTCAGGATCCATGGTGCTGGTATATATACTAACATAAAGGGGGTATATTGATGGGATCCATGTTACCATATATAGCAGCACCATGGATCCTATGGGAAATGGGTGATTTAGCCAAGGTTCCCGTATATTCGATTGGCGAAATGAATTGAAATGGGAGAACTGATGGGATGAAATGGGATAACATGATTCTGGAACGTCCCCAATAGGACCATCATGGACCATCATGGACCATCATGGACCATCATGGACCATCATGGACCATGCTTTTCATGACTTGGCCTTGAAGAAATTCGTGATTCTGGGGACTTCCTAGACAAAACACTTCAAAAAGTTATATTAAAAATGGTCCTCCAATGGCTATCCAATGATTATATGGGTATGGGTCAAAATTAGGTACCCCAATAATTGGATGGTTAATACTAAACTAGACTAACATCTGTGGTCCCCTAGGTCTTCCATTTTGACCCACATCCATATCATCAGATTACATCCACAATTCTCCAATGCTTCTCCAATGATCCGATATCAACTGATCATCCTGAGGTCATCCTGAGGTCCCACACCCTTCCCTGTGGCGTCCGCCCTCTACCGCGATCTTGGCTGGGACCACGTCGTGGACTGTTATCCCTCACCTCAAGTGCTTTCCAGCTTGAAAAGTCTGTTGAACGATCCGAAGATTTTGAAGAAAAAAAACAACGAGCTCTATAAGTCGGAGGTTGAACATGTGGAAAACAACAAGTTGAACTAGCATATGGTAAATGAAGGCATATAAAGACTGAACAGACTGAACAGACTGAACAGACTGAACAGACTGAAATGGAAACATCCAACTTTTGAGATTTCCCTGGCAGGTCACTCCTACAGCATCTCGACTTGCTTGCCGCTGCAAGTCCCTGGCAGGTCACATTTGAAGTGAACATTTGGTTCCTTAACTAAGTTCATTGACTGAGTTAATCCCACATTAAAGAGCTTGGAGATGAATTTGGAGATGAATTTGGAAACGAATTGATCAAACATTCAGATATTCACCTTCTATGTTTGGGAATCCAGCCTCACCTTAGGAGTGATTCTGGGCAAAAAAAATGTGCGGCCGCACAGCTCACTCTGGGCTTCACAGTGACAACTTGAGAGCTGGAAAAACAGCAACTTCAAGGGATTTGCCTTGGCAAAATCCGGGGAAACCCATGGGGTTCTGCCCCATGTTTGGGGAAAATCCATTGGATAATCCATGGGAAAATCCATGGGAACATCGAAAAATCTATGGGAATTCAGCGATTTTTCCACCTCTTCTCACTGGGCGCTCGTGGTTTGCTCGCTGGACTGCTGCCACCAGCAGGGGGCTTCCCGCCATTGGCCGCCGCCTTCAACACCGGGGACCATATTTTTCCATGGTCAATACGGTAAAAAACACGCGCAAGATGTACAAGATATATACATAGACATATAGATATATAGATATATAGATATCATATAAACATATTATGAAGAAATATGATTACATATATCTATATATTGTATAGATATCATATATACCCTCTGGTTATGACTAACAGTTTGCCATGGAAGCCATCACCATGCTATTAATAGGTAAACCATGGTAAACCAGCTATAAATGGGCCAATTAGCGCCATCGAGGCACTGGTGGAGCCGGAGCAGCTGTCGCAGGTGTGGCCTCATTTTTGGAGGAGAAATCGACAGGAAACCCTGGTGGTTCTATATACATCATATAATATATCAGATATCATATTCTAACCATAATATATATATATATATATATCTATGTATGTATGTATATATATATATATATATGACCATATATATATATATATATGACCATATATCATATATATATATATAACATAAATCATATATCATATATCACATCATCTTACATCATGTTGCTACCCCCAAACAAAAAAACACCTGCTTTCCGAACCTGCGGTTTTTCGCTTCAACCAATTCTGGGATGATGCACACATGAACGTCCATAGCTTTGGAAAACATGGGTTTGTCTAAAAATGATGTGTGCCCTCTCATAGCTAACAGTTGATGATGTTGATAATCATTGAAGTTTAGGGGTTGCTTTTTTTTCTGCCAATTTACTGAGATTTACCAACATTTACCAACATTTGAAGCTTCAGATCACCCAGAGTTTGTTTGATTTGCGGCCCAGTTTCAGCCCCAGTGTGCCGCGGCCGTACTTTAGCCCCTTGGATCTGACAGCCAGGGCAAGCATCAGCGAAAATCATGATGTTTGAAACATCAAAGGATGGATTTTCCAGAGAAAAATTCCCGAAAAATCCCCGGATAAGTGGGTTTTGTTCATGTTTTTCCTAGCAAAATCGGCACAGTGTGGGCATTATTCCGGGCCTCCAAGGAGATCCAAACACCTGGCTTCAGGTTCAGCTGGACACGGCCTCAGAGGGACTCAGACGTTCAGCGGGGATTGGTTTTTCAGTGACGTGCGAAGATTTTCAAAGCAAATGGTGTCAACTTATGTCAACTTACTGGTGCTAAAACGTAGGGAATGGGATGGAATGGGATGGAATGGGATGGAATGGGATTGAATGGGGGAATGATCTATATAATAACTATTAACATCTATTAAACAAATTATTATGACCATCATCCCAGCAACCCCCATTCCCGATCTGAAGCACCAGTGAGTCAATGGATTGGTTTTGTTGGGAAATCTTCACCGGAAACCATCGATTTTCCCATGAAGATCATGGGGCTTAAACCAGTAAAGTTTGACGTAAACCCATCCGTTGACATAAAAACTGTCTAGAGTCTGGGATTGTTCTGCGTACTGATGGAAATTTGAAGCCAGAGTAAAATTGTGCACATCGGGTTTTTATGGCATTGGGTTTCCCATGCTCTACCGCATCAGTTTCGCCAAGCAACCGTCATCGTTGCTGGCTGTAACGGTAGCAGGCAACCTGTGGTGAGCTTCGGCCACATCAACTTAAGAACTATCAAATGCGAACAGCCCAAAGCTTTCTGGTTGGTGGTTTCAATCCCTCTGAAAAATATTAGTCAGTTGGGATGACTATTCCCAATATATGGAAAAATAAAATTCATGTTCCAAACCACCAAGCAGCTTTCAAAGGATGAAACTTAAGAACCACACTTTCACAAAAGCAAAGTTCTCCCATTTATTCCGAGGCGCCATTCACTATGTGTCTCGCTGTAGTACTCGACCAGCTCATTTTTGCTATATTTTCCAGCGAAACCTCAAGGTCTTGAAGTTCCAAATTCAGTGAGATTATCCATTCACAAGGGGGGATCTACCCTCTGGTAAACTAACATAACTATGGAAAATCACTATTTTCAATGGGTAAATCCACTATTTCTATGGCCATGTTCAATAGCTATGTTAGTCATAACCAGAGGGTACATGTTGGGAATTATCATGATCCATGGAAAGGACATCCCTATCGTATCAACCAACTTGCTGAAAAACCAGCTTTTCAAGATATAAATGTGTCCTACTTTGGAGTGGGGATGATAACCATACCAAACCATAGTTCCTATGCACAAGTTCTAGGGATCGTTTATCATATATATATGGATGTTTAGATTATATCATACTTATTATTAAGTATATGAATGAACATATACATAAAACACATGGAAACACTGGTCCGTTGAAGAATGGGGGACCATGAAAAACCTGTTGACCGGAACTGTTCCTATGTAGCCTGTACAATGTAGCGTTCATCAATAATGTCACAAATCAGGTTCGATGAAGAGGTGTCCAATCAATTTTCCATGCACTATATATCATCAAGAATTAGTTATAATCCAATTAAGTATATTGATTATGTTCCAGATATAAGTGGATATGTGTATATATATATGTATATATACAACGATGGTTATGGGGGCCCATAACCCAACTTATTGGGGTGTATACGTATATCCACAAAAGTAACCTCAACTCCACCCCCAAGTACTAATAGAACAAATCCAACTATGTTTCTATGATCATCCAGCTACACGTGAAAATCCACTATCACTAGTGTTAAAAGCTGGAAAAAATCATGGAACTGTAGGGGATTTTCCTGCGCCATGTTGACCAAGCAACTGCCATAGGGTCCAGCCACAGCAGCAACCGGGGCACCTCGGCCCCAAAAAGATGCCGAAATGTGTGCAACCAGGATGTGAAAAGGATGACATGATTTACATCGATTTACTGATGTCATATTATCAGGTGTTCAATTGGTCCAATTTTGGTACCGATCTTTTTATGGTAATTTTTTGACTATTTTTTTGGTACCGAAAAGAAAAAGACCGGCCAATGACCGGCTAGCACTTTGACGTGGCTCAGAAGCCAACTCTTTTGAGATGGAAAGAATTGCTGAACGGTGATTTCCCGACATGATTTTCATGTTCCAAAGATGAAATCTGTTCAAACATATGTGATATGTACATATATAATATAATATATCTATCTATCTATCTATCCATCCATCCATCCATCGATCTATCTATCTATCTATCTAACTAACTAACTAATCTACATACATATATCATATATTATACATACAGGATAACAACCCCAAAATCTATTGGACTTAGCCTTGATCACCGATTTACCATCTGAGCCATGAACCGCCGTCCGGGGGTGGTGGTGCGGGTGGCGCAGGTTTTTCGCCCTCCTCATCACCTTTCACTTCATCCAGCATCCTGAGAACACCGGGAAAATATCTGGGAAAATGAGTGAATATGTCTATCTGTCAGAGATTTTATGGATAGTTTTCTTCAAACATGTTGATCTGTTCTCTCAGGTTCTCTGCAATTTGATCAATTTCTTGGCTTCATGGATTGCCGAACATGATTTGGTTCAGGCCCACCTTCGAACCATTTCTTGGATCACTGGCCGCTTCAAGATTTCAGCCTCGCGATCAGAGCTTCCGGATCAGGCATCAACGCTACTGTCAATTCTCAACATCAACATTACATCAACATTACGTCAACATTACATCAATGGCATCAATGGCATTGAAGTGAACACTTTTCTTATCCTTTAATTCCAGCCCCATGAAACAAGCATCCCAGTGGTTTCGTCCCCGGATGATCATGGATGATCTGAGCTGCTGGCGGCTGGTGGCCTTTTGTTGGGATCTCGATCTAGGAGCTCCTGAGCCGGAATTTCGAGCATTTTCCATGGCTGATATGGGGCAACCAGTGGGGGATGTAGGGGATAGGGGATGTGGGGGATGTGGGGATGGGTAAAACCCTGAAAACCGTGGAAAAGACTGGCCATTTTTTTTTACATCGCAGCAACTTCCATAGCTTTGCCATCGCCATGTCAACTGAGGCTGTCACTTTGCCCAGATTTCTGACGCCAACCCCGTAATCCGAGGGAATCTGGACAGGCCACGAATGAAAATATGAAACAGTGGGGTACAAAAGCAGCCAAAAGGGGAATTGATAGGACTGCCATACTGGGTATATATAATGGAGAAAAGTGGATTATCATATATCATAGTATATTATTGTTACAATAACTGGTTGGTGGTTGACCAACCCCTCTGAAAAATGATGGAGTTCGTCACTTGGGATGATTTTCCATTCCCAATATCTAGAAAGTCATTTAAGAAAAAATCTCATAAAATTCCATGGTTCCAAAGCAACAAGCAGAGTCATTTGGACAATCTTTGGTAAGAACGGATGGCCTCTGGCGCCTGCTCTTTTGTGATCCGATGGATCAGGCTCTTCCTGAGGCCGATGGATGCGAAGATCTAGGAAGACTTGAAGAAAAGTACAGCTACCGTCTGGTAATATATATATATATATTATATCATATATATATATATATCATATAATATATATATTATATATATATATATATATATATATATGATATACTAGCAACAAACTATAGAACATCACCATGCTACAAAAATGGGTAAATCCACTACATATGGCCATATTTTCAAGAGCTATGTAAAATTACCAGAGGGTAATTTGAGGATATTTAAGGTAGCTATGGAAAATCACCATATGATCAGCATTTGTTAGCTAAATCATCCATAGCCATGGGCCATCTACACCATAGGATAAGCTTTGCGAAATTACCACAGGCTGATTTGAAGGCTCAATGGTTGTGACTGCGATTCGCATGTTTTTTGCCAAGCATCAGGTCAGGTGCATCAAAGGGAACTTTCCTGCAGCCAAAAAAGCGTTAGATCAGGGACTGTCATTGCCTTCAGCATGTGTTTGCTTAACATCTTAACTATCTAGATCCAGTAGCCTCTGGTAATCAAACACTAATCAAACATGGCGTCCTGGACAATTCCCCAATGATTTTACCACCCAAACCTTGATGGAGGATTTTCCATCGCTCCTGGCGCACATCTCATAGAGAATGCAGCCCATACTCCAAATGTCTGAACTCCAGGCATAGTTTTTGCCTCAGAATGGTGACATGGTGACAGACATGTCAGATACCCTTTGGTAAACATACAAAAAACTATGGAAAATCACCATGCGATTCATGGGTAAATCCACTATTTCGACTGGGCCATTTTCAATAGCAAACTGTACACTGTAAACGTTTACCAGAGGGTAAGATCCATTCAATCACGATAAAATCCCATTAAAACCCATTAAATCACCGTTTTCCTATGTCAGATGCGTCAGTGATTTCGCCACCGCCATCGCCCTGCCCTGTTAGGGCACCAGCCTTGACAAATTTCTGGTGACAGGTAGTACGGCCTCATGGCGGTGAGGGAAGACGACGTTCCGCCAGGTGCGGACTCTATAAAACCGCTACAAATGAAAACATCCTTCCCAATCCATGCAAAATCCATGCAATATTGGGATAGTTGAAAAATGTTGAACATCTCCATCCCAATCATTTTTCCAATCAAATCCAATCAAATAGATCGCTTAAAAATCAGAGTTCAAAACATGAATTTTCACAGGAATATCCTGAAATAGTTCTGAAAATCGGCAAACATCACAGCCCCTTTGGGCCCAAAATCATCTCAGTTCAAGGCGTGCCGATCTGCGTCTGTGCATAGGCAGCAGTACACTCCAACACCTGCCGGAAGGGTGATAAGGCGTGACAGCCTCGGCCATAAGTGTAAGGGAAATCTCACCAAAACAAGTGAAAAATCATCAGAATGGTAAGAATGTTCAACAAAACCACTGGAAAATGGTGTTCATGGTGTTCAAAAAAACGACTAAATATGTTTTTTCTGAAAACGAGATGAACCTGGCCTGATCCAGTTGTAAAAAAAAACGCTGTGGGAATTCATGACAATGTCCTATCCTTGGGAGTTTCCGAAAAATCTGGCCTTGGCAATGCCGAAGTCACCCATCTTGATATTTCCTTAGCAAAGAGGAAAGACCACTGGAATCTTAGGCAACTGAGTTTCATTCGGCTTCTAGGTCCTGAATGGTCCTGACCTTTCTTGATCTCCATTGTTGAATGGCTCTGGAGCTCTGGAATGGCTCTGGAGAGGTTAGATGTTTCCAAGGTGCTGAGATGTGCTGAGATTGCTGAGCAGCCAGCCACTCTTTGACAGGAAGAAGTTTCCCGATTTCAAGTCGCGGTGCAAAATGTGCAGATCATGGATGTACTTCAAGGCCAGGATCGCCTGAAAATCGCTCAACATCCCCACTGCTGGGGTCCCAAAGTCCCATCAGTCCCATCTCCCCAACTATGGCTGGTTTCACCATATCCCAGCTATGTGATATGACTTGATATGGTGACACCCAAAATAGCTCAAATTTCATGGGTGTCACCATATCCCAGGTATGCGGCTGGTTTTTTTGGCTTCTCACATCTTCATCTTCCATGTATCCAGTCGCCATAATCCAGTCCCAGCAATCGGAAGGCCGGAAGCTGCCTGGGTGAACCATCGAACAACTTGATCCTGTGGAAAGATCTTAGCCGACGACCTGACCAGGACAGGCCCAGGGTCTCCAATGGTCCAAAATCACCAGGTTCACGGTCCACCAAAAAAATGGTCCTCTTCTGGTGATGTCAATGTTTAAATTGGATGTGCTAAGTGCGAACATGTGCGAACTAAGATGGATAGATCATGATAGATCCACGTCACCTGTGGGACACTGTCCCATCTCCTGATCTCCTTAGTTGCTATTCCAATTGTGGCTTCAGCCAACCACGTCACTTAGCATCACCCTGGCCAGGCCTGGCGCTCTTGATCTTCCCTGCAAGGTCACCCCCTTCACAGTAGTCCATGACGATACACAGCCATCCGTCTTCATGGAAGCTTTCCCGGTATCTCACGATGTACGGGTGCTTCAAAGAAGCCAAGACCTGACTTGGGACAACTGAAGGGCAACCAAACATATCCAAACAGGTGACTAGCTGACTAACCAACGGCAAGAAACATTGGGATACAGCAGATTGACCAACAAAGATTAGGGGAGTGAAACTGACCAAGAATTCAAGAGGTAACAATGACTTGTTGCTGAAAAGCGGTTGTTGTCAGTAGCACACATGGGAGATGAAGTGTTGTTGGTAGACGAGGCAGGGAATGCCAATCACTATGACTTCAGAAATGACAACGGGATGTAACCGATCAAGAAATCATAAGAAATGATAAGAAATGATAAGAAATGGGTATGAACCACCTTTCAGTGGGCATGGCCATGTTTAGAGAGAACTCGAAAAACGCCCAGCCTTGCTTTCTTTCAAGGCATCATCCTTTTCTTGCTTGGAAGCACGACTAATGTCAATCATCTTGACAATTGCCTGGTACCAAGTTCTGGCGAGCCAAAGGGAAAAGACAAAAATTGGATGGGGTACAGTAGATGTTTTGCTCGATATTCTCAGTGGGGGGTTCATGCTTCAGCCCATGTCCACATTGCCCAATATGGTCAATTCGACTATCATTCCATTTTCGTGGGTCATCTAAAGAATCAAACCCTACATTTCTCTCAAATTACCCAGCTGTTTCCTCTATCCAGCCGTTTCCTGGCCCGGTTCTCTCCCTTGGAAAAATGCTGGGCCTTGGTATCCCGTTCCTTTTCGGAATCGTGTTGGCAAAGGATGGCGGCTCCGAAGGAACCCTCTCCAACCTGCACAGCATCCAAGATCCAAAGATATGGGGGATATGGGTGTAATGATTATAATATAAGCTTATGATGATTATGATGTGACAGTGATACGAATAATATGGCATATTAGGTTATAATAATATATATATATATGTGTGTGTTATATATATATTATACATATAGTATATTATATATAGTTGATCATTATGGTTGGATTATGGGTATTGTGAATTATGCTAGAAGCATAATTACCGTTAAACCACAATATAGTAGCATGATAGCCAGAACATACCCCAACTAACGTTATAATTATGTTATCACAATCCAGCGGAACCATCGGGACAAAAAAAAAGCAGGCCGAAGGGTTCCTCTGCAGTTTCCCCTACTAATTGTAGTTTGCCATGTTTTTTCATGTTGGGAGTCACAATTCTTGAGAAACACACAATTCCAGGGCGTCAGTTAAATTTGAAGTACCTTGGAATCCATATGAATCCATGAATGCAGCAGATGCTGCAGCCGCAGGCCTTTTTGAGAAAATTGTAATGGTGCTTACCTTGGCACAACGGGACTGGCACATCGCTGCAGAATCAGAAGGACTTGGCACAGCAAAAAGACCAAACATGACTAAACATGTTCACATGGCGTTTGCATGTTTTAAACTCATGACGTGTTATCTTGAGATCAATTGGGATCATCTGCCCCCTCACTTTGTTTTTTATGGGCTGGAACATAGACAAAAACTAAAAAATTCTCTGAAAATAGGTCTTTGTTCGCCATGTGAAACCCATGTTGGTCAAAGTTGCTTAAAGCATTCTGGATGCGTGCGTGCGCCATGGCCTCCAATCCACAGATCGCCCAGATTGCCACAGTATCAACGTGGCGATAACCCCCTGGCCCCTGAGCCGTGGTGGCCGTGGCGAAACGACAGGAGCTAGTGAATCTGTGTACAACCAGCAAGTCACTTAGTCAACCCATCATTGGTTCATGATGGTTCATGCGCTTGCAGTCATGAAAATGCAGTGTACCGGGAGTCACCGGGATTCAGTGTATCTGTCTGTCATTCCACAATGCCACAACAGTATCCTTCAGTCGCATATGTCTGCAATCTGCCACCATTTTTCTTCGCGAAACGCTTCCTGTAGCCATCTGTTAAATCCTCGGCGCCAGTCTCCTATGGCCGGCCGGGAGCTGGGAGATGCATTTGGATGCCCGAAACTTAAAAGTGTGAAATCCTGTGAGTGGCCATATCCCATAGGATCCATGGTGCTGGTATATATACTAACATAAAGGGGGTATATTGATGGGATCCATGTTACCATATATAGCATACATGGATCCTATGGGTATTGAATTGGAACGTTTATTCATCTGCTGCCAGCCCCGAGCGTCCTGTGCCAGATGAAGCTCCCGGAAAGTCACTTGTCCGTTCCCAACTATACCAACCGGATGGTGAACGCCCAAATGCTTCCTTTGTGTAAGTCCCAAATGCTAAAATGCTATCTAGTCTATACCTTTCTATGCATACTTATAGTCCATGTCGTTGAAATCTTTGGTCTCTTTTCATCTCATAATGTCATAATTCGTCCTCTAAATTTGCAACACTGCTGTTGACTAATGGAAAGCAAAGAGGCCTCAGGATCAATGTGTTCAGCGCATTTTCAAAGGAAAATCTTCGCATTTTGCCCCTCTTGTGGGATTCGGATTGTCTGAGTCGTCGTGGGCCACAGCTAAGTATAGCGATGTCTCCTGGTCACGTTCCTAAATTCTAAGCAATTGATGGCAAGTTGATGCTAGCAATTATCTGGTTGTGGGTTTCAAGGGATACTAGTGACAAGTGCCTGCAACCCTGGATATAAAGAATTCTCATCCAGTTCCCACGGCCAGAGTCTCCAGAGGCTGCTTGGGTTAAGCTGCTATGCAGTTTCTACCTAGCGAGAGCTCTCGATTGAGTTTTGATGTGCCAACCAATTCCCCACAAAGACTTGCATGCTGCAAGTCCTGCTATCAAACACTGCAACTTATCTTGACTATTCAAAAGGGAAAGGAACCCATGGAAGACTGAGATAGGCTGCAGCAGTAGCAGACCGTACACGCATGGCCCTTTTTGTCTAACCTCTGCAAAAACAAGAAACGTCGTGTCGCGTTTATCAAGAGTGAGTGCAACTACTGAAGATTCTGCAAACTGCTGAGGGACAGCTGGGAAAAAGGACACACATTCTGATCAATCTGCCAACTGGTTCTATCGAATAGCATCAAGCCTCGATTCTTTTTCGAACCAACTCGAACCATGAATTGCTGTCCTTCTTTCATCACGGATCCCATCATCAAGATGTCCCTCCTGCTTTCGCAGATGCAGCTGCAGCCGAAAATTGCTGAAATGCTCCGTCCAGGACTCAAAACACAGGAACTGTGTCTGCCCACTGCAGTCTTTGTTGACCCAAATCAACGAAGGAAAATCTTCTTCATCAAGTCTGTGCCACGACAGGCAAAGCATTGGCGAGCGGATCCCTGAACATAGGCAGGTTCTTTATGATTCGGAAGTCTCTGATGGTTTCTATGATTTCCAAGGGTTGCAAAAGCATCTGGCAAGACTACCGAAACGAGTTGCTGAAACCATGTTAATGTTTCTCTACAAACGCTCCACCGCTTTAAAACGACCTGTGTAGGACCCGAAGTCGAAAAAACTGTGGCCAACGGAACCATTTTTGGTGACAGCATGGCCTGGATTTCCATGCAATGCTAGCCTTGCAGTGCTGAAAGATTTCTGTGTCCACCAATCGGAGTGGAGCCTTTGGGGGGGCTGCAATGCTTCCGACAAATTCCCAGGATTTTGGGATCGAGACCCAGTTGTGGACGACATGAAATATATGATGGCACGATTCGTGACCCGGGCAATAGAGATTGCACATGCCCTTACGCTACATGCCATAGATGAAACTTTAGAAATGTTGCTCTCTGCACAGTGGACTGAATATGTGTGAAAAGCATGACTAGACTTGCATCTTTCAGGTACATTCAATCGCACATCACATCTCATATATCACATGTATATATGTCATATATCACATATCAAATAAAATAATATATATATATATCAGAAAGAGGTGTTGTGAGCGCTAAAAAAACGAAATTTTGGGGATATATTAGCCTTGATACTATGGATGGTTTCATGTTTTTTTGCGCTCACAGCAGCCTGTGTGAGTAGGACGAATCATTTGATATACTAAGCAACCAATGTCTGCTGTCTGCTGTCTAACCCGAACTACAAAATCCTCCAACCCGAACTGCACAATCCTCTAACCCGAACTGCAAAATTGTCGTCTTCGCAGTGCTTAGTCCTGTGAAGATTCGCGGATTGACTCGCGACTTCTTCCTTTCGACTGGA
>Ga0126342_10005523_pt1 | contig 22102 bp, 17 predicted proteins | sample Cyp1metagenome_FD_92528 | JGI IMG/M metagenome (GOLD analysis project Ga0126342, IMG submission 92528) | Coral microbial communities from Lord Howe Island, Old Settlement Bay, Australia - Cyphastrea 1 metagenome | ecosystem: Host-associated > Invertebrates > Cnidaria > Coral ...
ATGCATGCATGCATGCATACATATCATATCATGTCATATCATATCATATCATATCATATCATTCATTCATACATACATACCTACATACATACAATACAATACAATACAATACAATACAGTACAGTACAGTACAATACAATACAATACAATACATACATTTCATTCATTCATTGTTTCATTGTTTCATTCATTCATTCATTCATTCATTCATTCATTCATGCATGCATGCATGCATGCATGCATGCATGCACACACACACACACATATATATATACATACGTATGAAAGTATATTGATACACATCCATACATAAACATGTTGGGAGACAGTTTTAGTGTTGTCTATTTATTTGTGTGTTGATGTGTTTGAGTCAACCCGCTTATTTGCTTGTGAATTCAATGGTCTACATGATCAAATCATCAAGGATTTCTGGAATACCCGGCCTGGTAGACAAACAGTTTGATATTGAACACAGCCCATTTATAGTTGATTTACGTATTAAACATGGTAATTTTCCTCAGTTATGTTAGTTACCAGATGGTACCTGGTAAATACACCTTTTTATAGACATACAGGCACACATATCGAGTGATCAACACATACTTTGATTGGACGATTTTCCTTCCAGAATCGATGCCAGCATCTACTTAGAACCAGCTGGTAATTTGATCAAACCCATCACACTTGACATGGGCTGGATGGCTAATTGACCATCAAAATATAGAGATATGAATATGTATATATATATATATATGTGGAACATAACAAGCAATATATGGCTATTTAACCATCAAAAATAATGAAACTCATCAAACATATATATATATATGTATAATTATGCACCCGGCCGGGTGTGCCGCCCTGGCCGGGGGGTACATCAGACAGTTATCACTTATATCTATAGGTATATATATATATCAGTAGGGTTTCTTTAGGGTTTCATTTGGGGGTTCTTTAGGGTTTCTTTAGGGTTTCATTCAGGGTTTCATTCAGGGTTTCTTGATGATGATGATGATGATGATGATGGCAATTCTCGTCTTCCATCAGGGGAGATGGAAGACATCCCGAATCTTATAAAACACTGGCCCTGCGCAGTCAAAACGCACTTCGCCGGGCAGCAAACCCTTTTTTTCCCCTCATTATATATATATATATATTTGTATATATTTGTATATATATATATTTGTATATATATATATATATTTGTATATATATATATTTGTATATATATATATATTTGTATATATATATGTGTGTGTTTTCAGACATAGGTCTCATGAACCATCAAAAAAAATCAGTAAACTCAATAAGCATCTGGAACTGGGCAGCCAGGAGCAGGTGGTCACCGGGATGCAGTGGCCTCCAGCGATTTTTGTTGCCTGGGAACGGACCTTGGCATCGCTGGTGGCAGCAGCCTGGTCAACCAGTGGGACACCTGGGATTTTACCATCTACCCATTTGGGAATAGTTTACCACCTATGTATGGTGATTTGGGGGATGAATTATTATTATTGTCTTACCCACATTACTAAACATGGGGATTTAAGACTAAAATGGGTTTGCAGCAAGGGGATTTAGCTCATAAAAATGGTGATTTCACTCATAAACAAAACGGGATTTCGTGGGGATTTCATTCATGCAACTCAAATAGATATACAATGGGGATATACCCTCTGGTTATTTAACATAGCCATGGTATAGATGGCCCATAGAAATAGATGGTTTACCTATTAAAGATGATGATTTTCCATAGCTATGTTAAATAACCAGAGGGTAACATGGGGATATTCATATGGCTATGGATCAATACCTTCAATACCTAGTACCATTTTTAGAGGGATGGACATCAATAGCTATTTTGATGTGAACAAAAGGGGTACAAGGTTTTGACCCATTGCCATATATATATACACATAACTCATACATATATATATATATATATATATAATCATCCTGAAGTAGACAGAAGATGGACTCTTCAAAGATGGAATCCAATTTCATTACGGTTTTTTGTTTTTCGACATGTCCAAAATCTATCTACTCCAGGATGACTATATATATATGTAATTGATATTATGCAACCAATGATGGAAACATGAAATGGGGATATAACGGTACAATGGGGATATAATAGGTATAACCGGGAGAACCATTAAGAATAGGGAGTTGACCATCAAACATTGAGAGCAAACCATCAAGACGGAGCCTGTCATGGAAAGTCTATTGAACTTTTTTGGGGTTGCTATAACCACAAACCTGACTTGATTTTTTCTTACCAGTGAAGTGGGGTAATAAATCCAGTCACAACTGAGGGGCATTTCAAACAAACATCAATCACATTGACCAAGAAACATTCAACCGTCTAAAATGAGGATGAAATGGGGAAAAACGGGGATACTGTATACGTTTTTCAACAACCCCCAGAACAGAGAGAGAGAGAGAGAGAGAGAGAGAGATAGAGGGCTAAAATTTGAGACAAAATATGTTTGTCAAAAACAAATCTTGTTTGGAGTTGCTATATTGTAATTGGAATGTGTTCAGGGCAATACTCTACTCCTGTCATAAATGGGGTTTTCTACTTGAACCTTACCAGTTTTTTCTTAACCCAACTGGTGAAGGGTCGTTGATGAGATCAAATTCGTCCTGCAAGCTGCTGGGGCCCTAGGCAAAGGAGGGCTTTTGGACCAGCTTCTTGTTGATGGCTCCTGGGCTGACACCTGGTGTGTAAACACAACGCAGATGCAGATGGATGGACTCGGCGGATCTCCATGTTCAGGTATGTATGACCTTTATAAAAAATTGCAACCTAAGTCATTCCCAGGTCTGATTGCTGATGCTTTTGTTTGGCATTTCTCAAATGTTTTTTTGTTTTTTTTTCACATGTCTGAAAATTGGATAAACCCGTCTCATGGCAGATCATGATTTTCCACATTGATCATGGTCATCCATATTTTTTCAATCAACATATCTATGATGGGTATAATTCCGCATCCATTTTCCATGGCCATGTCATATGGGGAATATGTTTTCAGCGATTTGCTTCGACCCGGTTCGAAGCCCGGTTCGCCTGGTGTAATCGCTTCCAGGCTACCATCAGTGGCAAGGATTACAAGAGATTTCTGATCGAAGAAGATCCTGAAGAATGCCCAGTTCTGCTGAAAGAACCTTGGCCGAGAACGTGGAGAACTTGGTCCTCCGGTGTCATGAAACCTGGGAAATCTCCGTGACCTAGCCATGGAGGTTGCGCCGGGAAGATCCTCGAACCGGGGGATCTTCCTGGATGCGCATCCTGTAAATCGTCAGTGGTTCAGAACCACTGAGTAGCTTAGCCAGGGACCTCATGTATGCTATTATATGCACATACATGCCCAGGTATACCTGTATATATATATATATCTGGTTGGTGGTTTGGAACATGGCTTTTATTTTTCCATATATTGGGAATAGTAACCCCAACTGTCTTTCATTTTTTTCAAAGGGGTGGCTCAACCACCAACCAGATATGTACACATACCTATGTCTATGTTATTCTCCAGCTGCCATTCAGGGGATGTTTCTTCGCAAGGGATGGGGATGGGGTCATACGGTTATACATGCAATATGCACATGACATTTTTCTACAAGACATTACATCACATTGCATCATATTGCATCATATTGCATTACATTACATTTACATTGCAGTAGAATACAATAGAATGAGTTACAAAACCAACACATATAGATCATATATTGTATATCTAGATCTACATCTACATCTACCCTCACTCAAAGATGGCGCCATGGCATTTTCTCCATTTTAGGATGGGTTTTCCCATGAAAAAACTAGGCTTTTCGAGAAAGCTACGTTTGATTGAGGGTATATTCCCATCACATCCCTATTATATTCTGCTGGTTGATGTATCCCCATAAAATGTTCCCATTAGAGTCAAATCCCCATTAAAAACCATGAAAATCACCATGAAAAGTATCCACTCAAATCACCATGAAAACTATCCATTGATGATTCCCATTCTTGGTAGTTTTCATGTCCCATTTTGATCACCATTAAATCCCTATCAACTAATCCCATTGATTAATATATTCCCATTATATTCCCATAAAATCCCCATGATATGTCCATTATTTGTCCCACTATTGTTGGTGAAATTCCCAATTCATCACCATTTACAGATGATTCCCCCATGGTTGGCAGGCATGATGGTTGATATATCCCCATGATATTCTTATTAAATCCCCATCTAAACCCCCATTATTACCCCTATATCAAGCCCTATAAACTATGGACATTACAATCCAATGGAAATTCATTTTCACCCCGACAATCCCATGGGCTTCGGGTTTCAGCCAGGAGCTTTTGACGAACCATCCCTTGTCTTCGGAACGAAGCGCAGCCGCCTGGCCGCGACCGACTGGATGTGTACTTTCTTCCTGGATCGTTGCGGAGTTTTATGCAAAATCACCAGCAAAAGATGCACATTTTTTGGTGGACTATCAAAGATTGACCATGAACATGGGCATTTTTAGTGAGACAAGCCAACACAAACATGTTTTATAGATCAAATAAACCTTGATTTTGCTGAAGTTACACCCAGTCAACAAGCCCAGCATTTTTTAAATCAAGGGTTAATTAGGTTAATTGACAAACTAATTAGAGCCTCAGCCGAAATCGGTGATTCACGCCGACCGGAATGGTGGATTTAAGCAACTTTGGCCATTTTTAGCAGTAACGCATCCATTTCTCAGGTTTGAACAATTGAGCCATAGCTATGATTAGCTATGCAACCCACAAGGATCCTCACTGAACCAATAGAAATGAGCATTGACACTAATATATTGAAGCCAACAAGAGCTGGAACGTACTGGTACGCAAGCAACATGCTTTTCACCCATCGACCATGGAGATTGCACAAGATGTGGATCAAAAGGGTTCGGGCCCATGGGGACCAACGACTCATTGGTTGTTTTCAGCCACGGAACAGTGGAGCCGATCTAAGAATTATGATAAGAGCATGTATATTTCAAGTGTATTTGATCAACACCTATTTGGAGAGTTCCCAATTTTGACCAGTGCCTGTTTTGGATTTCATGATATTTCAATAATTTTCACACTATTACACTCCAAATTCGATCTGTGATTTGTAGATAAAATATATTTTAGTCACATATGATTTTGTGTGTGCCATGCAAAACCTTGAAATTCTTCCCACACGATGTCATGGAATAGAAGGAATTATCATGGGAGTTCGAGGGCAACCCCTTTAATTTTGACCCTCGAAAGCATGGGGGATTAATAATACGCCCCTATTGTTTGGGGTTGATGGAGGTTAATTCACCATCCCTTAGTCAGGCCTTATTTGATGATTTTGATGAGGGACCTGAGAGGTTAGCCACAGATTTCCAGCCTGAACATCAGCCCAGCGGACGCCAGGCTGCACTGAAGAAGGGAATGAAACCGGAAGAAATTGAGAGGATCAAGACGCCCAGCACCAGGGGGGTTGTGGTACTTGGGACTTGTCGGCTTCATCTGATATGAAAGCCAAAATGGATGGGTGTCGCTTAAAAATTCGCCAAGTTGCAGATATGGGGATGGATCGACACCTATGACATACCACACTTTTTTGAGAGATGAACATCACCAACCAGCTATTTGGATCACCAGGTTGAAGGAACTCACCCGTGTCGCCACATGAGTGTTTCTAAACAAAAATAGGGACGCCCAACACAGGATTTCGTCCCTGAGATCGACCCAGTGACGTGGCGCTTGGGTCACCAACTTCTCTCCGCCACATTTCGACGATTTTCTGAAGTGATGGTAAATCTGGGTTTAGGGCTTTTGCACTTTTGTCCTGTTACCCAGAGGAGTATATATTTGTTCCAGTTCATCAAATGCACCACCATCCTGGCCGACCCCCCAAGCCTCTTCCGTTGGAGAAGGCCGATTCAGGGATAGCCGCCTATATCAATCCTGATGAGTTTTCATGTACTACAGTAAAGGGGTAATCCATTCAATGTTCATGATTGTTCTATATTTTGCTTCAATTTTCGATGTTTTCATGTTAAAGCATGTTAAAACCTATCCAGTCAGACATCGCCGAAGCTTAGGAGTTGGCTCGTGGAAGAAGGCGGACCCAAGAGATATTTCAATTCTCTGGGTGCCTATACGAAGTTGAGCGCATGACGGTCAGAGGATTCTGATCCTGATGGTTGGAAACCACATATATTTATAATGTATATATATATATATGGTGTATATATATATGTATATAGGGTATTATATGATTATATATATATATATAAACAATTATGTATATGTATGTATGTATGTATGTATATATATAGATATGTATGAAGATCGTTAATTTATGTTCAATAGCGAGGTCATGTGGCTAATCATCCCCAGTTGGTCACAATTTTCTTCACGATATCCACAGGTGCCGAGTAGAGTTGCAGGGCTGGTACGAAATTCAAGTATAGCCCAATTTTATGTATAGATTTTTTAAAAAATATATAATATAATATAATATATATATATATGATATTATATATATATATATATATATTATATCTATGATAGAATGGATATGGGTTACTAATAGTGCCTTTTTTAACCACTCACTGACAGGCACCGGGTGGGACATCAGAGCTGGTGCCCCCACATCTTTTGAGATTCAAGGATTGTGACCTTCAAAGTTTTACTAGCGCTTGTGGCTGATTCATACCCCCCCATACCACCCTAAACCCAACACGCTTCAGTGGTTCATGGGGCAAATCCTCACGACCTTATCATTCTGACATGGCTTGAAAAGAGGAGAATATTGGAGATGTGGAGCTGCGAAGCAGCTTGCCACGAATCTCTCGTTCGTAGCTCCAGAGGTGGACATCGCAACTGCTTTGGGCATGGGGGGAAGTGCGGTTCGCGGTGGCCACTTGCTGGTGATTGTTTTTTAAGGAATTGCACCTCGTGTGTGCGGGATCTTTGGCTGGGTGTGTCTCTCAGCATGATCCAATGTAGTTTGTTCTCAGTATGATTCAAGGATCATTTGAGCAACAAAACATGACAAAACGAGGATGTTCTCATATGCATTAATATGAGCAACAAACGATCATGATATGTTCTCAAATGTGATGAATGATTGTGAGTAGTGACTTATTTATATGATTCACATCAAACATCATAGAACAAGATGCATATTGGCCCTGCGAAAATAACTGGAAAACCTCAAGTGGCAACTTGCCAACTCCTTCGCCCTTAAAAAGGGCGAGTCTCTGTTGGTGCTCCAAGAGCGCAAAACCCATGCCTGAAAATCGTCGAAAATCGCGCCTCGGAAACTGGCATGGCATTAGGAAAGGGGTCAAAGCTGAAAATGGGATGGTTCAGTAAAGTTCAGTACCAAATTGGACAACATGTTGTATTTTGATGTACTTTGTTCATGATGGTCAGTTTTTGCCCTTTGTGTTTTGCAATCTCCTCGGTCTTTGAGCCGTAGCATATTTTTTTTGGACAAACCGTGTGCCGACAAACTCTCTGCTGATTGTAAACAGTATGTGTTTTTGATACATGCTTCAAAAGCTGCCTCTGCTATCTGCATTTCATCATGATCATCATGGTTCACCGGTCACTGATGTCCCCAATTTCTTTGTTTCCCCATGGTTTCCCCATTTTTTTTTCGTTCCGTTCGCATTTTTTGATGCTGGGATCTCTAAACCTCCAGGCCCGAGATCCTTTGGGACCGGGGATCTGGAAGAAATGGATCCAAAATTTCAGCCTTGGGTTGGCGTCCCAGGACCAGTTCTGATGTGGATTAGCAGATGCCAACATCCTGTGGTAAACGGATTGTCCTTAGATGAAGAGAAACATCAGAACAATTCAATAAATAGATACTGTACATGGATTTGTTTGAAGATTGAATGCCCCCAAATTTGATGATTTAGAACATCATGTATTCCCAATACAGATGGCCTTCCATTGGTTTGCGTACACCCCATTTTGACACGCATCCATTTTGAGAATACCCTCTGGTCATTTGATGCCGTTTGGAAGGGAAAATCACCATGTCAAATTGCCAAATCATATAGAATCATATAGAATCACATATATATACATACATATACATATATAGATCTATATAGACGGACTGAAACTTAGACATTCAGTTTATATCCAAGTTTATAGCGATGTTTTTTGGGGATATCTATCCTTTCAGTTTATTTGAGCCCGTCGCCATCGCAGGCGGCAGCTGCAGGGTCCAGCGAAAAGGCAGACATTGAGGTGCGGTGAAGGTCACGTCAAGCCGTCGTGACCCATTGTGGGGGGTTACTCGCAGCTGGCCGCATTTGGGAATCCCCGAACGAAATGGGCATGTACTGTTAATACTGTATCGACTCTATCTATCTATCCATCTATCTATCTATCTATCTATCTATCTATATATCTATATACTCTACCCTACTCTACACTACTCTACTCTACTCTACTCTCCTCTACTCTACTCTACTCTCCTCTCCTCTACTCTACTCTACTGTACTCTACTCTACTCTACTCTACTCTCCTCTACTCTCATCTCCTCTACTCTACTCTACTCTCCTCTACTCTACTCTACTCTACTCTCCTCTACTCTCCTCTCCTCTCCTCTACTCTACTCTACTCTCCTCTACTCTACTGTACTCTCCTCTCCTCTCCTCTACTACTCTACTCTACTGTACTCTACTCTTTTAACAGTTAAATCAACTAGAAATGGGCCATTTTCCATAGCTATGTTAAATGACCGGAGGGTAATAATCTCTGGCCTTTGGGGCTCTCAGATGTTGACAACAAAGTTTCATTACGCAGCTTGCCAACAGTGGCCATAAATTTCACGGCTGCGTTTCTGAAAAACTGAGGGGTATCACAAACCCAGAGGAGTGAAACTGCAGTTTCCCCTTCAAAACATGCTAACGTTGTGGCTGATTTTGGGGTTGATCTTGTATGTGAATCCCAGAAATCGTAAGTGGCTTAAAAAAATACACGCTTATCAGTGCTGTATAAGTGGGTATATTCATGTATATTCCATATGTAAGTTGGGTATTGTATGTAATATCATATTCCATATCTATAATATCCATATTCCACATCCATACAATCCATGGGTATAGTATCTTCAATATGGTTATTATCCACTTATTAACTGCGGCGTGTCGGCAAAAAAACCAATCATTTTATTTTGAGGCTGGACGTGTCCATCGGAAAATCAAGTACGACACAGAATTACAATATGACAAATATGACACATACCTATTAGTTACTGTATCTCTCTCTCTCTATATATATATACACATATGTATACGCTTTATGTGTATGTCAACATATGTATATAGAACCCATGTGATTATTTATGTATATAGTATATAATAAACACAATATTTTGTATCTAAATCGGCAGCAATCCTCTTGGTGGTGCTTCTCTTGGTCATTGGTGGTACCCACAAGTCCTATGGTCAACACCTATCGGCAAACAATCACAGCCAGTCAATCGCATGATTCTCTCTAGCGCCACCATTTATGCTCACACATACTGTATATGCACGTACATATGCACATATGTACAAACATACATGTGCATCCGCATATCCACATGCAGATATATGTACACACACATAGTCATGCAATATATCAGTATGCACACACGTGCAAAAAAATAAAGTAAATACATATGTATGCATCTGTGGGCTTCTTCAACCCCGTGGAACGAGTCATGTACAACGGTCGATACATGTTCATGTAGTTGGACCATTTTTCTGTGTGTTTCACACAGAAATATGCATATGGTGAGGTGGGGGGAGATGGGGTGCGGTGCCTGCCCACTTGATGCTACACTTCAACTTACTCAATCCTATGCCTCAACTTGCCAAGAGGCTAAACCAACTCCACCCCATATGGAAGTGTCTTAAAATGGTCACCAAATCCTCGAAGTCAGACTGTAGTAGTTGAAACGTATGGTGACTTGGGAGTCCCCCATTGAACACCCCACAAAAAATGCTTCTCCAACAGCTGTTTTTAACACTGCCTCCGTCTCGCAGGAGGACAGTTCTGACAGTGAACCGCGAAACACACTGAAACCCCCGGCATGAGCCGAACACATCGATTTGTTTCATCCCCAGTGTGGGACGGGTTTCAGGCTGGTTTTAATTATCCCACAGGAAAAACAGTGGAATTGGAACACATCTTCCATCAAACATGGCAAAACCATATAACGGCTGTGGGTTAAAACCTTGGTGGTGGACATCCAAAGGGATGGTATGGTCGGACCTCCATGCCATTAATGCCCCTAAAAATGCCAAAAGAGGTTCTGACCCATCCCTAGATCGGAGATCAGTTAGCCAAAGATGTTGTTCCTTTAGCGAGCATCAACTGGCAGTTTTTGGTCTTGTTTTGAAGCCCTCGAACCCTGAGCGTGACGCTGTGCCATGCGATTGAGCTGGGGATTTTCAAGTGATTTTGGTACCAGGTATATTGGTATATGGATGGATATACTGATATACCGATTGAACATATTAGAAAACCGAGGGGAAATAGATTTCATACTTCTCTAGAACTCCTGGTTGTTGAGCGGGTAGCTTGGGTTACCAGCAAACCCACAACATGGTGGGTGTGTGATGTCCAAGTCTTTGAAACCAACTTCAGTTTGGACATGCAGTTGTTGGCTACAAGCCTTTGGGAGCCATGGACAAAAACAACAGAATCCATAAAATGATCCTTTTCCTGTCACAAAATGCCGCTTCGGAAGGACATTTCCGCAGCGACTTTTCGCTTGTTGATCCCCAGTCATGAGCAAATGCCTCGCGCTGGTCTGTGACGTTTGCCAGCTCTTCATCCGGAAAACTAGAGGTAGCTTGATTTTGTTCCCTTGGAAGAATTTAGAACAATCTTGAACACATATCCTCTGGTCATTCATAGCGAACTGGAAATTTTCATAGTTTTCAGTGGGCCAATTTTCAGTGTGCCCTGTGGAGACTAGAAACCCACCAGTGAAAATGGTCTCTCTATGAGTTTGGAATCAAAAACAATTGAGCCATACAAATGACCCTGGTTGCTTGGCTATTGGGACTTGTACTAGCTGTTACTAGCTAATTTACTGGGGAGTCTGATAACCACTTGATAACCCGGATTGGGAAACCGTTTTCAACTAACTAGTATAATGAGATGGGATAGGGCATTTTTAATGGCTCAATTTGACATCATGGTTTGACATACCCAATACCAACCAGATACGGGCTACCTACCCTCTGGCAATCAACCATATCTCTCGATAAATTCGCCAATAGCGTTCTATTTTTCATAGGTTATATACCATGTGAGCTGTGTTTGTTTGTTTTGTTTGGTTTTCAAATTTGCATAGCTATTTCGGAATATTGTATGGCCGTTTTAGAGTATCCAATGTCGATTTTTTTCATCAAAACGTAGGATGCACCATGGAGGGGATACAGATCCATTCATTCATTCATCAATCCCAGCTATTTTGGGGTTCACCCGGAGTTTAGGGCACCCAGTCTGCGATGTTTTAATGGGGATTTCATGGAGAGATAAATGGGGATGTATAGCCGATTTTGGGGTTCTCCATACCCATGTGTCCAACATATTAACAACCGCCGCAGACATCACAGCCCGCAAACAAGGGCACCGCTCAGCGACCCAACTGGCCCAACTGAAAGCGTTGGGGCTTGGCTGTGGAGCGCCGCCGCAGCATGGCTTTTTTTTAAGTCAAGTCGTACCACCAAACCATTGGCAAACCATCAGTAAACCATCCATTTTTGGGGTAATATATTGGTAATATAAAGCTTAATATGGTATTTGATATAGTATTTGATATGGTTTGAACATCTTTGAAAGGAATTGAACAATCATTAATATCCCTTCGAAGCGGTGGTTCGGCCAGCACCAGAGTGGCAACAGGATCAACCTCACATGTTTCGCATCCGAAGAAATGGACGCAGAGCTCCCACAGTGTGGAGGTTTGGTTCTGCAATCTGGACATCGTTTCCCTCACAGAGAGTGGCAAGCGTGGCAATTCTAGATCCACTGAGATGAATCAATCTGTTCAAGTAAAATGGGTAGCTGAATGGCAACCAGAACGTCGATAAACATCGACTTCCGTCGAAGCATCACGTGAGACATCAATCTGCAGCATCCAGACACCCGGAAGTTTCAGGTTTCAGAGGCAGGGGAGACTTAAGGGGAAGTCTTCAAGCTGCCATTGGCCCATCTAAATGCCATCTAAATGCCAGATGCCGGTCCTGGTTTTTCAGAGTTCGCTATGAAAATGGTCCATGTAGACGATCTTCCCATTGTAGCGATGGTGATTTTCTGATGTGAAATGTGAAATTACCAGGTGAAAAATCCTCTTTTGCAAACGAACATCCGCGAAGCATCCGCCCAACGAACATCAATAGACCCAAAGAATCGCCTATCCCGGCAAAAAAAGTCTCTTCAAACTGCCAAACTCATGGCAGGGTCTATTTTAGTTGGACAGAGGATAACTTAGAGTTGAAACCAGGTTAGCCATTCCTATATATTCCTATTGATTCTCGAAGGATGGGGTATAACAGTATATCGCGTACGGATGCGTACGGTATCCTCCAGTTTATGCCAGTTTTCTAGAGAAATGATTCTGATCACCTAGTTGATTTTCATTCCCTGGCCACGGTCCATTAATTTTGGACAAAAAGTGGTTGGGAACGGTCCAAGTTGTGAGACTAAAACCAGCATCTTCGGGACCCCTGTTTTGAGGTGTCATTGTGTCATGTTCTTTTTCAAGCTTTTCAAGGGTGTATGACTGAAATAAAGGACTCATGCCTCTGAAAGATCTGAAAGACTCCAGCAACCCCGTTTCATGCACATTCCCCCGTCCATCGCAGCTTCGGTCAAGACATGACCCAATTCAAGGTGAAGACTTCACGGTGAGGGACAGAATGCGACATGATGGGACTTGGTGGTTTGCCAAGCTATGGTCATCCTCAATTCCTCCATGTCGAATTTCCGAAGCTGATGAATTTAGGATCTGAAATTGCAAGAAACATCTGACCAGACTTAGTTTTCGCTCGAAGTGACGCAGAAAACTCAGCAAATCAGAGCCAGCTACTGTTTGTTGGATGTCCAAAAAACATCAAACAACTGCAAAATTCATCAAACATTGAGATGGAACTCACCAGCACCTCTTGATTCAAAGCCGGAGATTTCCACAGCCATGCTGCATGTATCTTGAGCAGCACCAGGGGTGAAGGGTGGAGTCATGGCGCTTGTGTTAGCTTCGTGGATGAAGCCCCGAGGGGGCTTTGATCCGAAATGGTGGTGGATAGGGCTATTCTTCATGGATCAGATATGCTCAGATGGTATTTTATCATATTTTATCCATGTGGTTTGTGGATCTTTGTCACACGTCTAGTGTTTTTCAGAACTATCACATTGCTGAGCTATCCTTGATTTATACTGCTAGCTGTGATTCTTGATATCTCCGCTCGTTCATGATCTATGTCATTTCCATGCCGAGCAGTTGGTTCATCTTGGTTCATCTTTCATTGCCAATCACATGATATTACAGCATATAGTATATGATAATGATATTACATAATTAAAAAAAACACCAATATATATATATATATATAATTATATATATGGTTATATTCCCCTATATATATAATTGTATACATATCATATAGATGTATATGTATATATAATTATATACATATATATATATATATATAGATAATTATATATACTTATATTATATATATACATATGGTTTTGAAACTGTTTCCCCCCTGGATTTTCAAAGACTTCCCCAGCATCAAAACTTCGGTGGGTTGGTGTAGCCCAGGTGCGACATCCGACGCTCTTCGAGCTGGATAAGGCGCCATGGCTCCCACATGGCTCCCATGGCCATATGGTAAATATGTTGGTAAATATGCTATACTGCGATACCCTCTGGTAAACTAACAGCTCGCGAACTGGAAAATCACCATCTTTAAAAACGGTAAATCAACTATAAATGGGCCATTTCCAATAGCTATGTTAAATTACCAGAAGGTAAATTACCAGAGGGTAAATTACCAAATGGATCGTTTATTTCATGGAAAATACCAATCTAAAACAGATGATTTATTTGGAGGTAGCCCTATTTCAGGAAACCTCCCTTAATGTTTTTTTTCCCACGAAGCCTTGGATCGGGGTATGAAACCAGCCAAGGGAACTTCATAAACCAGAAGGGGATGGTGATTTTAAGGGTGAATTTAAATTTTGATGGACCATAGATTAACCATAGATTAACCTAGAGATTAACCATGGATTAACCATAGATTAACCATAGGTTAATTCATGGGGATATATTAGTCCGAATGATTGGAGTTCATGGGGATAGAATTTTTCATGGGACTATGATTGGCCCAATGGCGCATCAATGGTGTTTTTTTCGGGGTAGCTGGGGATAACATCCGGAGATACATCGAAGTAACCATTGGATATACGGATCATGGTAAGAAATATCCAGATCGAATGGTTTTTCTTAGACCAAGCATTGATACAGTGGGGATACAATGGGGATACCCTCTGGTAAACGCTTACATAACTCTGGAAAACCAGCATTTTTAATGGGTAAATCAACTATTTCTATGGGCCAATGGGCCATTTTCCATAGCAAACTGTTAGTTTACCGAAGGGTATGATGGGATTTACAACCAAGCATTGGGATTTTGGGGATTGACCATTGATTGAAAAAACTCAACAGGATCATCAAACATGTGAGTTTTTTGGGGCATTTGATTTCTGGACAAAGCTAGATTTACCGATTGACCTATTTGAACTTAAGTAGGTCATGTTTGGGTTCTCTGAATGATACAGAAACCCAAACATAGACAATTACTATGCCATAGTAGTTACTATGCCTCAACCAACAAACATTCGGATTTGAAAGAGATTTCAATTTCTGTTTCTGGACAATGTAGAAAGTGACCTCGCCACAGCCAAATCCATCTTTCTGTATTAATGTTAAAGGTTTGCATCGTTGTTCCACCAAGATCCATTTCTATATTTTTCTGGGATAGCATGACAACTTGACAACTTCACAACTTGATCCATCCATGTGAGATCTATGACATTTTTATGACATCAACACCACGTTTCGCAACTTCCCAGGGGGATGGTCTCGTTTCACAGGAATTCCCCTTCCTTTGGGGATCCGCAGAGGTCATCGAGGCAAACAACAGCCAGAAGCGACGTCAGCCCGTTGGAGACCCAGGGAATGGCCATGGCCGTGGTCGGTGGGCCAGGCACCGTGTCGATGGCACCGTGTCGATGGCACCGGTGGTCCAAAGATGGGGCGATTTTCCCATGGATTTTCCCATCCCTGTTAGATTGCGAATGATGGCTATATAAAACATGAAAAAACAAGATGTGGACTTGTCGCAGGAAAAAAAAGGACAATGGAAAATGCAGGTCGGACATTCGAAGAAAAAAAGCAACCTTGCTGCTGAATGCTGCTTGTTCTAGTAGTAAGCAGCCATCTTTGTGGCCGGGGATGATCATCGCTTTAGAGTCTATATAACCATCCCAAAGTTCACAACGCTGAAAACGTGGTGCCACAAACGTTGTTCAACTTTTCCCCATGATAGCAAGAATGACACTCAAGATCGAATAGCAGACTCCTGCTGAATAGTGGAAAATATATCACGTGTCTATCAATCTTTCGGGTGGTTACCCTCTGGTGAACTAACATAACTATGGAAAATCACCATGTTTAATGGGAACAATCCACTATAAATGGTCATTTTCATTAGCTATGTTAGTTTACCAGAGGGTACTATATTTTTTTCATGGGATAACACTAAGTTCATCAATGGTTGGCAGAGCCTTCAGAGCTTTGTTGAAGGTCTTGGGATCAGCTGAAAAATGCTTTCAGCTGGATGGAGAAAGCATTCCCAGTCTGATTTTCGATGTTTTCTGCTTCTTTATTCAATTACATTCAATTTGATTTGATGTACTTTTGAGACGTTCTGTATCTCAACGTTATTGCAGCAACTTCTGCAGTCTTGAAGCTGAGATCACGGAAGTTCGTGCAAGTCTTGTGTATCGAAAGGGTTTCAAGGCTGAGGCAAGGTTTTGATCAGTCTGCATCGGTGTATCAAGATTTTGTCCAGCAAAAGTGTTCGGTTGTGATCGAAAGCTGTGTTTTTTCGTGATCGGTCGGTGGACTTTGAGACATGAACAAAAATCAACGGGGGACCTAATTAACTAACCTAGGTCTGGGCGTTTCTTCCGACATGCTTCAGGGGGTCAAATCTTGACCAAGAATGTATTTCTACAGAGCACAAGAGGCACAAGAGTCACTTTTTAATGGTTTTCGTTCATTTTGCATCCTCACCAAGGCGGGTGCTTCAGGTTTCCTCTTCAGTGAAAGATTTCGTTTTTTTTTTAAACGATTTTTTGTTGTTTCTCGAAGTGGTTTATCCCATGCGTAAATGGATTGTGACTTGGTCCTGGAACCCTGCGATTCCGCGACAAAAGTTCCAGGTGTGTCAAATGACGAAGTGCAGACCTCAGAAAGATGGCCTTGCAGCTTATGACTTACGGTGCTGTTGAAATGTTACCCAAAGAGGGCCTCTGGTGATTTATGCTATGGACAATCAGCATCTTAGGTAAATGTAGGTACATCATCCAGTATTATGAACTAGTTCGATATATTCTGATTGGTGGTTGGGAACATTTTTTATTTTCCATCATATATGGGATAATCCTTCCCATTGACTAATAATTATTTTCCAGAGGGGTTGAAACCACCAACCAGTATTTACATGGGACGCCAAGAATATTACATACATCTAGCATAAACCCATCAGTTCATCTGGTGAACTAAACCAACGTAGCTAACGAACTGGGCTGCCTCCAGGGGGGAAATAGCAAGATGAGCATCCCTAACCATGTAACGCCATAAATTTAAGCAATATATGATGATGATGATGATGATGATGATGATGATGATGATGATGATTGATGATGATGATGATGATGATGACGACGCTCCGGCAGAGATGCAGTCACGGGTTGTTTCGCTGCAGGGACTTCATCACTTTTGTGTTCACCACTCAACGGATCATCCATTCGATATATACGTGCCATGCCATGCTATTCATGCTATGCCCCATTGACAAACTTAAATCTGAGGTCCCTTCGAGTTGCCTGTAACAAGCAGCCTGGCGGTCTGGCCTGACAAGAATAGAAGTGCTAGGCTGCTAGGACACCTAATGACCTCCTCACATGTTTCTCAAACAGACTTTAGGAACCGTTTAAAACCGCCAATACTTTTTACCGCTTGGTACATGTCTCACTCGGTTCATTGGGCAATGTTGGGCACTACCTGAATTGATGGTTGGAGTCACTCCCCAAGATTTGCTATGATCTAAAAATATCTAGAAGTTAGATTGGTGTGGAAGCCAACTTCAATTATCATTCATTCATGTTCCTCATATTCCTCATCAAGCCATATTAACATATGGAGGTTTCCTAAAATGGGGGTACCCCCAAATCATCCATTTTTGATCATTTTAGTACGTTTTCCCATTATAAAGCATACATAACTTCGGGTACCCCATTGTAGGAAACCATCATATATTAACCCAATCATTGGGTCTGATTTTTTTGGCTTCTCATCTCATGGCCCCTGGGCACCTCCGGCTTCCAGCCTCGAGGTCAGAACGCTTTCCACAAATTCTCAGGCGCGGCGCAAGCAAAATTCATGCCGGGGTTTCAAAATGGGGGGTATAACTATGGTATAACATCAACCGTTCTGGTTATGGATCAATATCTATCAATCTATGCAGTTTTTAGAGGAATGAAGATCCTTAACTAGCAACTATTTTGATGTGACAACCTATGCGATATCATGGGGATATTAAGTGGGATGTAAAACCATCAACCCTAAGATCTCGAGCTGACTATCCGATCCGGAACAGATGGTAAAGATGTTTCTTACATTTTTTTTTTGGTTATCATCACTCTATACGTATAAAATTATATAATCTTTTGTTATTTTTTCTTTGTGAAATATGTTTGTTACATTTTTTTTGTCATATCACTCTTGTTTTTTGAAAGGCTCTTATTTTTTGCGCGCATGATTCTTAACCTGTTCTATTTGTCATTCTGCCAGGTCGAAGGGCAATTTGGCTCCCGGCCAGTACCGGATGGACAGCGACAAGGGCGATTTCATGGGATTTGTTTCATGTGATTTACTGGGGATTACTTCGATCCAATGGGATTTTAGCCGGAGTTTAATGGAATTTAACGGGAATTCATGAGATTTACTGCGATTTTCATGGGAATTTTCAATGGGAATTGATGGGATTTTAATAGAATTTAATGGGAATTGATAGGATTTACTTGGATTTGATGGGATTCAATAAGAATTGTATAATGGGATGTAATTTTCATTTACTCGGATTTCGAGCGGGCATACTTCCAAAAAAGGGTCGTACAAATCCAAAAACCAGCCGATCTGCCAAATCCAACACCCCTAGTTTATCAGGTTTGTATAAGTAAGGGGTTTCAACAATAGTGAGAATGTCACCTGTGAATGCTAACCCCCCATAGAAACATATTAATAAAACTGGTGTGTATCAACTAGTCTTGCAGGTGTTGGTTCCTCGTTGATGCGTGGATGACCTGAATCGCATATAGCGATCAAGAGACGGACAGGACTGGTTGGTGATTTTAAAGTTTCACTTTTTTTTGCAATGAACATCCCAACCGACATCCCATTGCTGTTGGGATTTGAATGTAAAGCAATTGTAAACCACCCCAAATATACAATGAATTGGTGCTACAAACCACCAACATAATCCAACATATTGGCGATTGATTATTGCTTTACTAACATTACTCCAGAGTGAACATCCAATGAAATAGCTCAAGTCCCCGCGGAAAAAACCACGTGACACATCCCAAATGCTCACCTCGACGTAGGATTCGTTCCTGCCGTTAAACAAGCAGACCGAGGCACCATCGCAACGAGAGCATTTTGTTGGTCCGATGGGAGAGGGAAGATGTCACACATAGCTATGGAAAGATTCACCGTTATTCCTCGAACTAAAGGGGCCATGGCTGTCGTAGTTATATGTTAGTTAACTGGAGGTTATATATTGAATACAAGTTTCTGCGATGTATACAATATGATATCCCATAATATGACCATAAGTTCAGAAATTAGATCAGTAGCCGTTGAAATCTGCCAGCGTTCAGAGCTTGTGGAATTCGTCTCTGGTTTTGGGAATTTCTCCACTAATGACACTGAGAAGTCCACAAGACCTCTGGACACAGGGCATAACATATTCAAATATCTGGGTAAATTATAACGACCTCACTGCGACCTCACTGGGAATCATGGTTAGTAAGGGGAATCATCCCCAAATGGCCTTAATTCAGGGACCGCAAGAAGTTGGTGGCCTTAATTCAGGTTAGTGAAATATTATTATAATTTACCCAGAAATATGGTTTCTTAAAATGGGGGATCTCCAAAACCATAGGTTTCAATACTGGAATGGTCTAATGACTTCAGATGATTTGGGGGTACCCCCCATGACTTAGGAAACCTCCTTCAAATCACTATACATTTGGGTGCCCATCATTTTTGGTACACAGCCTTTTTTTGTATTCGCCCATAGATACGGATCATGGCATTCGAGCGACCATGGCAGGTGAGACCACCCATTAGAGGGATCAGAATGTGGCTTGCCCACCTGCCAAGTGTAACTTTTCCTTGCTTTCCCGGCCATGAAATCTGGAAATTGCTGGGAAAATCCACCATGAATCGTTCGATGATTTTCCCCCCCAACGAAACCTCCTTTGAGTTCAGGATTTCCCATGTGGAAAATCGCAGGGGACCACCCGCTGCGGCGAGGTGCTTGCTTCGCGCCTGACACGAGCCCGGAAACCTGGGACATCCTGGGAGCAGATTTTCAGGCCCCAAATTTGGCGACCTTCCAGACATTTTACCATGGCTGGCTGGAAAATCCACACATTTCCTGGGAAAATATGGGGTAATCAGTAATACACATCTATAAGTAGGTGATGTTCCACTGCCAGCTTGATTGGAGGGTACCAATGGAATCGGAGAGAACCTGACAGGCCGTTTCGGCAAAATGATGTTCTGTTTACATCTGTTTACCATGGGATTTTGAGATCCTATGTGTAGACACAGTATACATTATTCTGGGTAAATTATAACGACCTCACTGCGACCTCACTGGAATCATGGTTAATAAGGGGAATCATCCCCAAATGACCTTAATTCAGGTTAGTGAAATATTATAATTTACCAAGATTATTAGTGGCATTTAGACTATTTGGATTCCAAATGCGTTAGAGTCACAAACTTGTTCCTGACTGTCGAGGTGTGTTAGTTTGAGAAAACCTGACTTTCTATCCTGACAAAACTAGTAGACTGGGTCTTTGATGATGCATGGAACGAGTTAACAATGGATCCCCACTATCCCATGGTTTTCCATCACTTTCACGTCTAAAACAATAATTTAGGGCATTTTTTGAGACACCCATATTGTTGGTGAATGCTGCTCATATCTCCCAATTGTGATTTTTACATCCCCTTTTTTGTTGGTAAAAACCATGTAAAACCATCATTCTATGGCTGCTTCATCAACCGAAAAAAGACCTTGGGACGGAGCCAACAACTTGATGCGACTTGGTCTCGTTCCGAGTCACACTCTGCACCACGCGTTGCCTTCAGCAAAGAGAAACGCGTTGACAAGGCCGGCTCCACCTGCGTGTTGCAGGATGGGAAAGGTGGTGAACCCAGGTTGGAATTTGGGGGTTACAGACCATGCCTTGGTTGTGTACAGTACACCCATCAATTAATTCACATCATGATGCACATCCAAATAAATTGAGGATGGTGTCTGTTTGAAATTTACCACAGTTCTCATTTTGGGATGTTTTTTTGTCCTAAATAGAGCTCCGGCAAGAATCACGGGTAATTACTTGCAAGACAGGAAGGGACGATCAATACGCTTGCAGAGGGGGTTCTTGCTTCTGGTTCACCTTTGCAAAAAACATTGACTGCAGATTTATCGGAGATCTTACCGGTTTCTAATCTTGAAACCTATAGAATATACTATATACCATCTGGTAATCAAATATTGCAATGGACAATCTCCTTTTGTGGATGATTTTCCCATGATATAAAACCTCCATTGAGTTTGCAGATTTGCCAGCCATGTTTGATTACTAGAGGGTACACGGTCCAATGGGTACCCCTGTCCCGTTCCCCTGACCACGTTTCACTGCTTGGGGGTGCATGGCCAGGCAAGTGAGTGATAAGCATAATATGAACAAATGAAATTAAATCAATGGAATATCCCCAGCTCGATTTATCGGTTATGTAGGGTTATAAACCACTTAGTGACCCATGATTATATAAGGATAAAGGTTATATAATTTGTATATGGTTGTATTATGTATCTATATATATATATGGATATATATGTATATATATATGGATATGTATATATATATATGTATGTATATATGTATATATATATATGGATATGTATATATATATGTATGTATATATGTATATGTATATATATACATTATGGGTTATACATGCACATCCAAGTGGATCTTTCAGGAGAATTGCCTCAAGGGTCTCTCGCCCTATTTCATGAAGGATCCCAATGTGCGGAAGCCCAGCATCCAGGTTCGTGGGAGAAATCCAGCCCTTGGGGCTCTGTGTCACGTCAAGTTTCAAGGGTTACCCTCCAGATCCCTCCAGCAATTTCAAGTAGAAAAGAATTTGTCTCATCCATTTCTAGATATTTGATTAATTATATATAATGCCAACATCGGATTAATCAACCCCCCCCCCTGGTAGGTCAGTCGGACCTTCTGGCTAGTTTTCTTGACCGCCCCTTAATAATAAGCAACTCTGAACCAAAAAACTTAGGATATGGCTTACGTCAATTAGATCTTAATTGAATTCTATTGGATTTGTTAAAATCTCATGGATCAGAAAGGTGGTTGATTAATCGGGGGCAAACCATGGTTATTATTAATGGGGGACATGGG
>Ga0126342_10005524_pt1 | contig 22100 bp, 21 predicted proteins | sample Cyp1metagenome_FD_92528 | JGI IMG/M metagenome (GOLD analysis project Ga0126342, IMG submission 92528) | Coral microbial communities from Lord Howe Island, Old Settlement Bay, Australia - Cyphastrea 1 metagenome | ecosystem: Host-associated > Invertebrates > Cnidaria > Coral ...
ATGCTGCAAAGACCTAGCAAATACGAAGCTGGACCTCAGAAATGCTGCCAATAGCTTGCAAATAGAAGGGAATTGGGGCTGCTACCTGGGGACCCAACCCATGGGGGGGGGGAGGGGGGGGGGGGAGGGACGGAGGACGGGACCATATATACAGTTTTGTAAATGTTCCATATGTATCCATATGTGTTGTTTTATAAATATGCAAATTAATCAATATCTTCAAACATTTTATTGATATTGAAGCGCTATGAAGCGCTAATTACACACTGCTTCAGCATCCTGCAACCATCATGGTGGGTAATTTCATCCTCCAATCAAAACCTTCATTCATAGCCGATATTGACCATATTCTTCAACATCTACTGATCTGTGTCACCCAAAACCAGCTCGTTCTCTGGCCTTCCATTTCTCCTCCTCGCGCTTCTTTTCGGCAAAATACTCCTGGGCACTGTAGTAGGCTTGTATTGGCAGACACGTCAAACACATATACCAGGCTGCCAACCCAAGTCGTGCCAGCAAATGGAACCGGAATTCCGGAATCTGCAAATTCTGATATTGCAACAAGCTCATAATTCTCTCCCCTGTGAATGTCCATGCAAAAGAACGGTTGGATGATCAGGGCGATGAGGACAAGGAGGACGGTGAAAATCTTATTGTAATTGTTCGATACCACCAGAAAACTGCATGACGGAAGGATTGATCAATGTGAGTCAATGCCGATTCGATATCGTGATTCCTAACGAAATATTCATGATGATCATCAAAGTTTAAAGATGTGATTCGACCCGAATGTTCAAACGTCATCACTTACGTACCACTTCCCATTAGTTGTAAACATTGTAAACATCTAGAAATTTCTGCTCAAGATTTCAACTAGAATCTCCAGGGCCGACAATCTGCCAACGCTTTCCCAAACCAAAGTCGGCCTCAAGACGTTTTGCCTCGAGCTCGCTGCGTTTGATCCACCTTGGGAAAGGTGACCGGGAGATTTTATGAGGTGAGGGAACCAACATGACAGTGATCCGGTAACTTCAGGTTGAATGGTTGCCATTGTTGTTGAGAGTTCTAGCTCACAGATTTCTTGGCGAACGCTGATCCAAACATATCCAAACTGAAACTGGAAATGAGCTCTCTACTTCTGACCCGTCTCAGCGATGGTCTTTTGAGCCTGCACAAGTCGTACCGTCGTATCACATGACAAAAATCCAAGGGAATTCAAGCGCACAGGACATGGCAATTCCGCAGTGTTCATAGGTGGGTTAAGTGGGTGTCCATGTCTGCAGGCCGGTTTGGTGCAAACGAAATCATCAAAAACGAAAACGACGGTGCTCACGCGGGTCATCATTGTTAAAATATGCAAAAAAATATTAACCCCAAACAAACGGATGGTTTAAGACTAAAAACTGCAAATGTTGATCAATTTTGTGGACGGTGGTACACTTTTTCAACCTATACCGACATATTGACTATCCTCATGGCACCTTCGCCTGCCGTTCTGCCAATGTAGACTTCAGGAGGTCCATGGGCTGGGCAGGGGCAAAAAATCAGCAAAGGAATCTGGCACGCATCAAACTGTTCATTACATTTTTTGATCCTTCCTTTGGGGGCCAAACGCGAAAATGACATTCAATGATTGCGACTGCCCAAAGTGCACATAAAGAAATGACAGAACTGTAGATTGTCCTGAATCATCTGAAGACCTTTCAACAAAAATGGTGCGCAACTCAGAGTGGCACCCGCATGGCTTTCTTCATGGTCTCCAAATGCAGAACTACTGCGCAAGTTCGGCGCGGGTGGTTGAGTAGTTGCTTTTGCAACTTCTTGACGGCACTTTGGCTGCAAAATTCATGTTGCGAGCTGGTGGAGTTTTGTCTAGTCAGTGAAGCAGGCTTGTAGCTTGCGTATGCTGTTGATTACGTGCAAAGCTCTCTCTGAGAAGCCTTAACAAGTTGGGGTTTTGCACGGTGCTGTAAACTGTCTGCAACTGAATGTTTCTACCAGCAGGTCTGAACCACTTAATCCAGCAAACAATACAGCACAGATCGTGGCACAGGTACTGGAAGACACCATCCATTCCACGCGTGGTTGCCAGGGGAAAGCCTTGAATGATAGCAATGATTTCATGCAAAGAGCTCAAATGGTTTGTAAGTTCAAAGATACGTTCAACAATCGCACCAACACAACGAGTTGTCAATGGACAGGTTCACATGTGGCACGGTCCATTGTCACCCTCAGGTTGATGGGTTGTAATCCTGACAATTTCCAGTGGAATTTTAAGGAGTTCATACATTAGTGTACCTGCCTTCTAATCTCATTCGCAAGCGAGAGTTGTTTTCTGGCTGGCAGCTTTGTAGCAAAATGAACAGGTACCAACTTGGATCATCACGTGTTTCAAGGTACGATCGAAGAGTCTATCATCATCTACAACGTCAGGCAACTCGATGTGGAGACAAAGTGTGCAGCAAAGAGTTTATACCTGAAACTGAAACCATGTGTCCACTGTCCACTTGTTTCACGATTTAACAAAAGAGTTATCTTCAGAAGACGCCGATGATCCACGACGGCTTCATCCTTTCATTGCATTGGCCGCGAGGCACCCATGCAACCTTCATCCACGGGCGCCTGTCCATCATAGAAGGCTTGAGCGATCAATCTTGAAGTGCATCCCATCCACAAACAATGTCTTGCCTGAGGTTACTGTAGATGTGTGCATGTTTTTTTTAAAATTATTTTTAAATAACAATCAAATTCTCTCGCACATTGTGAAGAACATGTCACTGATCTCATTATGGCAATGCTAAACCATGTGTAGAACTGTGTACAGTTGTTTCCTTGCATTTCCCTATAGTACTTATAGAGAAACTGAAGATTTGTCTCCCTGCACTCTCCACATTTGATGTTGAATCCGAGCTTTGACCCTGTGCAGCATGGAAGACTGATTAGTGCGAGTACAAACATAATCATACAGCCACCATCATCAAAATCAATCAACAAACCGTTTAATGGCAGTCTATCAATGCACCAAAGAGTTAGGTGGAGATCCCCGGCGCAAGAACCAAATGGCATCTTTATTCATGACCACAAGAGTATGATTGCGAGTGGTCTGCAATCCAGCCATGCTCTTAAGACTCTTAAGACTACAGTAGCAGTAGGTGCACACTATGCTCGAACCTACTGGTCATAAACTGGTCCAGCGATTTCAGCGCAGCACGCACAAGAATGACATTGGTCGCACAGGAGCAGCAAATAGATACTTGTCCCGTCTCCGGCAACTGGCCTGTACGAATTGTGTCACAAGTGCAGGTCTGAACATGTTGTGATAGGATCAGATGATATCAGATGCCTCTGGACACAAAGCTTTTCACAGTAAAAATAAGGGCCAGATGGCCAGGAGACAAGGATCTCCGACGGATAGAGGATGCAGCTGGAGAGTGAACCGTTTTGCTAAACACTTGGAATGTGCGTCATAATTGTCATAATCTATGGGTGACATTGACTTCCCAACCTTACAAACCTTTAGCTACCTAAAACAATCAAGGAACCATGATGAGATCCAATTGCCGACATTACTTTTAGCAAACCGACACAAACATGGAGACCTGTTTGATTTATTTTGATTGTGTGCAGTTCTTTGTGCAACACCCGTGAGCTCTATGGGACTCTATCAGTCTTGCGACTGTGACTTGCTCTCCAGCGCAATCTTTGGCGTCCTCTCAGCTGTTTCAATCTTTGGCGTCCTCTCAGCTGTTTCAACTGCATCGCCCTCGACCTTTGCACGCGGAAACCGTCAAGAGCTAGGGGGAGTTGTACGACAATCCCGCTTCGTCTTTATTTGCCCCCAAAGTGGTGATCGATTTATTTTCCTATTATTGTCTTGTGTTTCATGGTTTTTACCTTGTTCATCCTTAATTTTCAAAATTGCAGTATTGTCGATACGTGAATTTGACTTATGTTTCTACATGGTTGACATGATAACTGTCTATGCTCAGAACTCTCAAGAATAAGTATTGCAAGGATGAACCCTCTGAATATATAATATGTTTAAAAATTAAAATTTTAAAATGAAGGGATTCAAAACAGGAATGTAACAAGGTAAACTGTCTTGTCTTTGTCGGAACATGTGAACTGATGGACATGTAAGCTGATTCTGATCACCTTGATTTTTTTTTGCACCGTGTTGTCACTTTCGTTATCGCTTTCGGACTACATCTACATGTTGCCAGTTCTGGGGATATACAGAAAATCACTGCAGCAAACGGTGTTTGGTTCTTGTTTTCTTTGAAACAAAAGGACGAGGCATGTTTTTCTGTCCAAGGTGTCCGCAAACACGAACTCAGACACCACAAACTACAAGTTTGATGGCGACGATGATGATGTGATGCAGGTGGTGATGGTGGTCATGATGGTGGTGGTGGTGGTGGTGGTGGTGGTGGCTGGGACATCACCGAGACATCGTTTCGATATGTCGCTGTCTGCGTCACTCCGACCTCGTCAGCTGGCTTGGTGTGGGAAAGAGGGAACCAGCCATGTTGGCCGCACTCCTGCCATTGCAAGGATGGATTCCAAACTCTCTGAGTGCTGGCATCAAAGTCTAACATTCACAACCAAATTTTTTTTGGGCGTATACAATCCTGAAACCAATTCTGTGGCCAGCGAAAGCTACCATCCTGCACACATATTAATCAGAGCAACTCAGAAACCACCAGGATCGTGCGAGTTGGGAATGTTCGCTGAAATATGATTTGTTCACCAACAAGAAGCCCCAGTCTGAGTGGTTCTGTCCTTTTTGCCGTAGACCCAGCGATCCTTGGCATGGTCACCCTGCAGAGGCATTTCAATGGCCATTCAGTGCGTTGTATATCACACCCAAGTTTCCAGCCAAACATTAGGGACTATCGTGGATTATCTTACTAACCGTTGGGTATATACCGTACGTACTACCCATTGGGTTTATAGTCTGCAATGGGATTGAGAATGTGATGAGACGACTGGTTGGTGGTTTTCGGATTGAGGATCTAACGCGATCTATATAATGAGTCACTACTAACATTTCTTCACAGTGACTCATCAATCGCATCAATTCACAGCACCCTACGCAGCAAAAATGGAGCCGACATATCAAGGTGTCTGGGCACCGAGCGACATCCTGAACATTCCCTGCCTGGCGCCATTCGATGATCAGCAAACTACACCGACTATACCCCTTGCAGGACCTGAATCCAACATTTCTTTTTGCTCATTGCCACGCATGGGTGGCAATGGTTTTTGAAAAGTCACAACTTTGTGTTTTTTTTTTTTTTTTGCGGGGTCTTCTGCAAAAAATAAAGGACAACTCTCATCGTTCATGTTTAGTTTGAGCTTTGCAATTTTGCTCAGTAAACACACTTATTTTCATGTATTTTTGTTGTTTTCCATTCCAGAATCATGACGATTGGTCTTGCCTCAATTAAGGCAACCCGGCCTGTGGGTCTAACAGCACCCACACGACATCACCTTCTTTCAAGCCCAGTTCACTTTGGCCCTCAGCACACAAACTGCTGCGCCGATGGGTCAAAACATGCCAAGACCCATGGAATCCCCTGGTTCCTACATCATCTACATCAAAATAGCTGGGATTCATGGGTGTTCATGCCCCTAAAAATGGGATTTAACGTATTGATCAATAACCAAATGGCTGTCGGATGGATTTTAAAAGTATACGTTTTGTTTTGGTCATTTTAGGTGCTTTTTGGGATTTAAGCATATTAGGATATATTAGGGTTTTTGGGATCTGTTTGATTTGATAATAAGTCTTGGAGAAATTCTGGTGTTCGGATCAGTCATGGATGGGTTGATGATTTGGATCTCTTCTGATGGTTATTTGGATGTGTTTGTGGGCTGATGTACATGGATTTGGAAGGTTTTGATCTCGCACTTACTGAAAGGTGTTGCCTCATCTCAAGATTCTTAGTCTCAAGTTTACCCTTTCAAGCATCAATCGCTTGATCACTGCTATTGGAATCGTGGTATGATGTCATCTTATTTTCCAACACCGCCCTGGCATCATAATCCTCATTGATCCCATTGGATCCCAATTTTAAACAACTTCCAAGTTGAGGGTCCCTGCTTGCTGTCACAAAAAAAACTTGAGCATGATTTATATAAAGATCATCTGGTGGTCTCAGACCAAAGTTTTCCATGCCCATTCGGACTCAACATCGCGACTTTGACGATGGTTGTCTCAATAATTATACTGAAAGGCTTAGCAAATGAAGTGCGCAATCATTTCTGGATAGGCCTGAGCGCCATTGAAAAGGACAAATTCTCGGTGGAGCTGCCGCTGTCCACCAACGAGACTTCTGGGGTTAGGGATCAGAGTCCCCGGCTTGGCAAGCACGGAGTGACAGCGGCCTTTGGAAGCATCATTTGGGTCAACCAATGGTTCCACCTTCAGTTGCTTCAAGGGTCCTTGAGCATCACAAGGGTGTCCAAGGATCACACGGGCAATGATGAAGCAACCAGTGTTGTCACGGTTTGCCCCCGAATACTGTAGACTTTTGCAGCTTTGATCTGTGAAGTAGACTCCTTGGCCATACAGCCCTCTTTCACGGGCAAGGCGCTCGTCAAATCCAAAATTTGCAATTTGATCTATCTTTTCCACTGTCGTACCATGGATAAGCAACACCTCGTTGATGCGTTCATCCAAATGCGCCCACTTGCACATGCGCGATGGCAAACCATCAGTGACAGCAGGGACATTGAGACGCCCATCCAGTTCTTTGCGGACTTGCTCTTTCCGAAACTCGTAGTCTTTCCAAATTCTCACATTGCAAACTGTTCGATACCAGTGATGCTGAAGTGTCTCATGCGAAGGCAATCCCCGTAGTGATCCGTAGGGCATGTCTCAATGAGAGCTTTTTGGAGAATGGAGAAAGTTCCATCGACATCATTCAACTCGGTGCGAATCTTGGTCTGCAATTGGCGATTCATTCGCCAAGTCTCTTGTAGCATCATCTGGCTGGCATGGTTGTTCAAAGCATCTCTTTCACGCCTGAGATTCAGAGAGAATCTGACTAGACTAAATCAAAACGTGAAGCCAAGAAGGAATGGCAAGAAAAGAGCCAAAAAGCATGAGCGGCTCAGCATTTTTCCTCACCAAATCACCAGCACAAATATCCCCTAAACAAACCTAGATCACATAGGAAAACCTCACCTTCTACCAAGGAGCTTGAGATTCACCACGCTTTCTCTCAACATGTTTCTTTCCTCCTTGAGACGGTCCCTTTCCTCCGCAAGACGCTTGTGATCGGCTTCAACCCTCCGGATTTCTCGGCCTCATTTCTGATGACATTTATTCCATTGCAGCATGAAGTTCTGGCACCTTGTGATATGCAGCTTGACGTGGACATCCAAATCACAGGGATCCTTCCATCCAGATGTGGGCACTCTCAAGTCGTCCGGATCCAAATTGGAAGGGTTGTAGGCCCATACATCGCTACTCACCTCCCGTGGAGAGAACCACCAGCCATGAATGAAACCTTTTGCCATCTCGATTGTCCCAAAAGTAGAGCACAACAGGCATATGATCATAGCCATCCGGGCCATCCGGTTCTTCTTTCTGGTAGAGTGGCTTGCCATGGTGCCAGCGCATGGACGTATATCGTCCGGCAAGGGAGCTAGAGGCATCAGAGCGGCAACCTGAGACATAAAGTAAAGGTGCTGTGAAAACCTGGTGTGTTGGAGCATTCAACTTTCTCTTGCAGGCTACGGGCTCTTCGTTGTCTGACTCCAGCAAACTCATCTGGAGAGAACTCGCGCCAGCATCAAGAGATCTTTTGCCCTGCAGCACCACCATGGTTGGTGGTCAAAGAATGAGAAGCCGTGTGGGAAACGGAGCCTGAAACGGCACAAAAGAGATTCTGGATGTTTCTACAACTTTGCGCACGCTGATTCTTTTGATGGGTTTGTCTAAAGATGAGGCATCCCCAAACTCACTGGTTGATCCTCATTTTCATAGGGGTAGGTGGTGCAAGAGCTGGGTGGTGCGCTGATGTCACGAGTTAATCACCCCTTTGCCCCTATATATCATTGTTGATATCCACCGGTGGTGGATGATGGACTTGGTTGCTGGAATAAACACAATGCTGGTGGGCACTGATGCATGTTTTCTTCCCCCAATATCTCAACCTATTTCCATAGTGATTCTTCCATGATGAGAGACTTTGATTCATTTTGATTTGCAGTCTTGGCATGTTTTCTTCCCTGATTTTCTGAAAGCAGACTGGGCCCAGCACAAGCGAGTCGAAGTTCTGCAATGCAAGGCGCCTGGAACTGTTTTTTTTGCCGGGATGGCTTGGGGATTTGATTTCCATGTTGACATTGGATGGTATTGGTTACACATTATAATTAACCATGTTTAGCCATGTTTAGCCTGCATAAGCCGACCTGAAAGGTGAATGGAATGGGGATCATCCCAGGTACTGACACTCTATTTTCACCTGCAAGCAGAGCCCCAAGCTGTGCCTTTCTTTTTCTGTCTCTGGGGTGTCAGGTCCTGGATCTCGAAGGTTCGTTCCACTGTGTCTTTTTTGTTGAACTGAAAAACCCATAAATACCTCTGGTGTTGATGGACCAAGAGCATGGAAAGTGGTTGAATCCAGATCCATTCGTAGTCGAAAAAATGATAAAAAATGATTCCTGAAGTCCTCTATAATTCCTCTAATTATGACATATTATTACGCATATTATTACTATCTATATATAGTAATTAGTCAGATAGCCAATTCCATAACTGACCAGCTCCCGGTCCTGAGGCTTCACTGGGCTTAGTCGCCTGTTCCATGGCACCAGTTGAGTCGGGGGATTCCCACGGAAACTCCACTGCTTCAAGAGTTCTGGACATGGGATTCAACTGAATAGTTATTTCACTATAATGATCATGGCATTTTCACTATAATAATAGATAATGATGATCAGAATATAACAGTTATGATAATACATGATAATACATGATAATACTATATATATCTCATGACTTGTGGAATCCAACTGGCCCTTTCAACGGCATGGTTTTCCAAAGCCCCACGCCCACGCCTCTTCTTTGTGATAGCCATTTGTCCCATTTGCAAAACCATTGGCATCAGGCTCATCACCATTGGCCTTTTAGCCGCTGGATGTCATGGGTTTCTCAACTAATGTGGGGGTTTCAATACTAAGTCATGGTCAAATGACTTGGATGATTTTGGATGATTCTGGATTTTTTGGGATAATTACATGCATTTTAGGAAACCTTCATTTCTGGTGGTTCCAGTTGGGTTCAAGATGTTCAAGCGAGCATGACATCAAAAATCTTGTGCCCTTCTCCATAAATTGTCCAACCTTTGCTTCTGTCCATGAGCACAGTAGCAAATCCAGAAAACTGAGGAGTCCCGGCCAATCCAATTCGTTTGGAAGCCTCCACAACGAGGAGGGATATAGAACAATAGACGGAAGGACAGAATCTGGATATATCTGGATACAATAAAATATGAAACTGACATGAAGGTTCTGGATATTTCATGATATTTCTGGATTCTCCACAGCATAGGGTCAACTGCCGGGTCATTGATAAGTGACGAACGCCTCTTTTCAGGATCTGCATGGCACGATTCAAAAGTTCTCATGCTGCTCTCCACCGTTGCCCAACTTCGCCAGAGTCTTCGGGTGCATTTCCAACTCCACCACTGCCATGATCCAGCATGGGGTGCTGGTGCTGCCCGGGACCAGTAGGATATGGGTACCCATATGGCTCAGATTGGCTCAGTAGCCAGAGGACTTGTCAACCTGTTCCCTGAAACCGCCGAAGTCGGCGGACTGGAACTCCTTCAACTTCTGCACAAAGATGTCCACACATTTTTTTCTGTACGTCGGAGCGATGTGAACATTGTGAGGGCTCAGCAACACATTCTCCATGTCCCACAGCGGTGATTCTTGGGACAAAGGCTCCTTTTCGAAAACGTCCAAAGCAGCTCCCAGGATCTTCTTATTCTTCAGAACTTCCACAAGTGCTGCTTCATCGACACACGATCCTCGTCCCAGCGAAATGAAAACAGCTGTTGGCTTCATCACTGCAAAGTCTCCTGCACCACAGGCGTGATATGTCGACTCGCCACCTGGGAGGGAACAAATCACAAAGTCCGACTTCTCAAAGATTTCCACTTTGGCTCTTGGGTCACTGGCATAGCTCACCAAATCGGCCAGCTCATTCCCCGGCCCCTTCCGATTCCGCCAGGCCAGCACACGCATGCCCAGGGCACGGCAGAGCCGCGCCGTGTGCTGTCCAATGTCGCCGAAGCCAATGAAGCCGCAGGTCATGCCGTGCACTTCGTTCATCACGAACTTCTCCCAGGTGCGACTCACCCGGTTCGCCTGAAGTCTGGTGATCTGCTTGTTGAAATGCATCATGACCGCCACGGCATACTCTGCTAGGGACCGGCTGAAGGCACCCTTGGTGTTGGTCACCTGCACCGCCATGGCCTCTGGGCCCAAAGACTTTAGCACCGGCAGCAGGCTGTCGACGCCGGCGGACAAACAGTGGATCCACCGCAGCGCCTTCAGCTGGGGCCACAAGCGACCAATGACCTCGGGAGTTCCGCCAGAGGCTTGGGACAGCACCAGCACAGTCACCTCACTCAAACGGGAAGAGTTGAAATCCTCCAGGCAGCTGCCCCAAATGCACTGGGACAAATCAATCTCTGCTTCAGTCACCAATTGCAACAATTCTTTTCCGGCGGGAGTTGTGGGATTTGCAATGAAGGCCAGGGCCATCGTGCCATTTGCTAGAGCCAAAAAGAACATAAAAGAACTATGTTCTGAAAACCTCTGGAAATTTTGGTCGCATCGGAGTGTCAACTATCGCCCCCAACTTCACAGACTTTGATACAGTGCTTCCCTGCCTCCGTATGCGGGGCAACGATCATTACCAAAGATCTCACTTGGTTTGGACGACCAATGACCTGTCAGTAGGCGCAAAGAATGGTATCACAGATTGGTAGCAAACATGGTTGGCTGTTTAATATGTCTAGCATATATTGTATACACAGTAGTATCAATATAATAGTAGAATTATACTTATATTTAATAACTTATAAGCATCACAACCACCAGAATATCCATTCTAAATAGCTCATTTAATCAGAAATCCTCTGGTGACACAACCGAATCACAGCCACTGGGCCACTGGTGATTTTTTGGCCTTGATCAATTTGTCATCGCCATACATCACAATGCGAGCATCACCTCAGCGACCCCAACTTGCATGACTCGCATGAATTATCGAGGCTCATCCTTGGACAGTCAACTCTTGTGTATCCAAGGAATCAGGTGTCCTTGATCCTACACACATACAATATACTCAAATGTGCTCAGTATACATTTGCATAATCTTTCAACCCATTACCATTTCACCATACCGAGGGGTCCTAGTTCAAAGATGTTCAAAGTCTCAGTCCCCGAGCTGCTCGGCTGCTTCCATACATGTGAGCCATCTGGCTCGATGCCGGCCTTTCCAAGAAATCCACAGCTATGCCATGCTGCCGTGTCTTTTCATGACGCAAAGACTGATTCGAAGAGAAAATTTGGACTCCAAACTTCAGGTTCAGAACTCTTCACAAGCGTGGGAAGTTTGAATATGTTTGAATATGTTTGAATCCTAGGTTGCAGTCATGGCAACTCCCTGGTGCATCTGGTGGGATCCCAGAAATACCGTCTCCATCGATCCTTCCCCAGCTGTGGCTCCATCTTCTCTGCAAACTCCTGAGGAGTGCAGCTGAAGCTTCGCCTCAGCAGGTGACCCCGATGACCAGCCATTGGGCACTGCCAAGCATCCAAAAAAACAAGAAGACACAGCTTAGATACACTGCTCACTATCCGTGAAGCTCGTTTTGACACTGAACATATATATATAATATATATAATATATATATATAATTATATGTATTATATTATATTATATTATATTATATATATAACATCTTATATAATCTTATATATTAAATAATATATAATATAAAATATATTATATATAATTTACCCTGGAATCAAATTCCATCAAAATCTGCTATTTCTTTTTTCTGATGTTGATCCGCATGGTCCCAACCTTTCCCTCCCAACACCAATGTCCAAGCGTCTCTAGTGCTTGCAGTTGTCCAGCCTCAAAATCAATGACAATCAAACAAGATGTCTGTTGGGGACTAGAAGATGCAGATGATCTGTGACAGAGACCACCACAAGCACTGTGCGTGTGAGAGTTGTTTGAAGGGACATTGCGATAGCACATTTCATGCCGCTAAGAATCTGAGTAGTGTGCGATTGGAGAACTGGGATCAATGTGGACGGATACATCATGATACTAGAGCTGGAATTGCCAATCTTGGCTTTGAGGGGCTACCCAACCAAACTGGAATGTATTGATTTGCCAAAACCAAAGCTACATGCCGAACCGGGTTGCACAAGTGGAACGTAGTGGTTGCCTTTAAAAGGACTGAATGAATGCACTGATCTTTGGGCTACCATAGCCTCAGAAATACTGTGGGTTCCGTCTTGCTGAGCCCCCAACCCTCTCGGCTACCTGCGCAAACAGCTTGGTTGCTTCACATCAAGTATCGGCTCGAGCAAGCAAAGGATATGATCCACATGATACAGCAAACAGATCTGTCTCAAAATAGGGTACCACCAAATTTTGATGGTTCATCATAATTTTCTCCATTGAACACTTATTGAAATCACATGAAATCACAAATTTGTTGGGTGGTATCCCCACACGTTCAGGTGCACCTGCTTTCTAGCCATCCGTAGGCCACCACCTACTGTGGGACCATCGCTTCCAGCAACGGTTCGCACCTAGCGATGTGGCCATGATAAAATCAAACAGCTTTGTCCATACTTCATCTTTGACCTCCTGACCTCCTGGGTGTGCACCTTGAGAATCCAAGCTAGATAGTACATATATATATATGTATACATATATATATATATATATAGATATAATATATATCTATAGTACATGCTGTTCATGCTAGAAATCTGTCACCAGAATCTTTCAGGGCCATTCTCAGTTCAACCAATACTCCGCATCAGCACATCATGGACTCCAGTGGCCATCGCCCGCCTTCACTCTGTAACCGCGCGCAGCGCTCAATGGAATGAGCCTTACTGCAGTCAAGACTTTAAGAGTCCGAAGACCTGGTGGTTTTTATATCAACTGATATCAAGTCTGGGCTATCAAGTCCCTATGACCCTATGACCATAAATGGATATAAATGGTATTTAATAATATAAATGCTATCATCATGATCATCATGTATCATCTGTATATTGTGTTAAGTGGCATCACATGTACTTTAGCCACCCCTTACATCCCCTAACAAACACAATGATTAGCTGTCATTCCTTGGCTGAGAAGCACACTCATGGCTGCGGTATGCTGGCATGGACCAATCGGTTAGCTGCACCTGACCGGAGACACACTGATACTCATTGGGGGAAAGGCGCGGGAAAGGCGCTGGCTTGGCCACTTCGAAACACATGGCTGCGGTATTGGCCATTAAAAAGGGCTGATTCAAATATCGCCCTTAAAAGGGCTTGCGACTGACAGCTCAAACACAGACTTGTCAGCAGTGCAGCATAGTGCAGCAATGTGCAAACGGTCCATGTGAGCTTTTATAAAAGGCTGCAATCAATGGAAATGCTGCAAAAGTACAGTAGTATCTTGGCATATCTTGGCTACATGTCCCTGGTTTACGATAGCTTTTATTGCCTTGGTATACCTTGAGTTGACCCGTGTCATCTCAAACTTTCCATGTCTTCCATGGTCAATTTCCAGTTGTGTGCAGCCTCGCCCTCTTGGCGAAGACAGCCGATCTTCATCCACTCAGCAGGGTCTAGGTCAGCCTCCATGGGGGATCCGAAAACAGGGCCAGAAATACCACGGGAATCTCCTTGTGATTCTTGCCTTTCCAGGAAGAACAATTATGATGTTGCTGGTGCAAACTACCGACGACTTTCCAGCTGTCAAGTTTTTAAATCCGTTTTCCACGACTGAAGTCACACGGAGCCTCTTTGCAAAGCCACTCAACCTTCATCTTGTCCCCGTAGCTGTAGCGCATCACACCCACCTTAGGAAGCGCCTGGAAAATGTGTGGTTTTTCCTCGGGCCCAACAAATATTGGAGAGTCCAAGTTCTTCTTTTTGACAAGAGAACTGATCTCAACAGCGTGGCCATTCTTCTGAAGACTTTGATCATATGCAGGGTTTCTAAAATCTGGGTACCCCCAAATCATCCCAGTCATTGGACCCATTTTAAAACCAGCCGAGGTTCAGGATTCAAAGGCCTCTTCTCTGGGCCTCGCAGTGGCAGTGGAGCCACCTCACAGTCAAGCAGGATGGCTGCCCAGGTAAACTGAACACGTGGGCAATTATGTATAATATATATATATACACACATACACATACTGTATATATGTATATATCTACTGTACAGTATGTCTGTATGAATATATATATATACATATATATATATATCGGACAGCGAGGAAGTAAATCAAAATCGCCCGAATCTACTGTGCCTAACAGCTTGACCACAGCAACATGTTTTGTGAATTCAGAGCTGGTTTTCTCAAGCGCCAAATGGATGGATGTCGTGTCACCACTCTCCCCTTTCGTGACGAATTGGAGCTGCCAAGATAAAGTATGCTTGCTATATTACCCTCTGGTAATTTAACATAGCTATTGAAAATTGCTATTTATAGTGGATTTTCCCATTGAAAATGGTGATCTTCCATAGTTATGTTAGTTTACCAGAGGGTAATATGAATATTGCAGTATTTGTCAAGCGCAAAATGCATGTTCATCCAGTGAAAGAGAAGTATGTCTAGACACAGCGATTGGAAAGGAAATTCATTCTGAAAACTCATCGACTCAGCGACCCGCAGCTGGCAATGACATAACACAAAGGAACCTGAAATTCACCTTGATGTTTGACCCAGAAATTTCCATCCTGACTGTCAGTGACTTGGGTTTGCAAAAATCGGGTGATCATCACTTTCCCTATTATCCAATACTCAAACAATCCGCGTAAACACTCCATTTTTTAGACAGATCCAAATATATCCAAATATCATATCAAGCTGGTTATATTCATATTATTCGATATTATTCGTATCAATTATAACATATTATAATTAACCAGCTTGATGATATGATCAGGTATATTCCATGTATATCTCAGATTGACCAGTCACCATGTCCAAAAACCAGTCACCAGGCCACCATAGGTCACCGAACCCGATCACAGAGCGGCATCCGTACCACGGAGCGGCTGCTGTATGCTGCATCACTCACCAAGCTGTGCCACCTTGGACCCGGTGATTCGTTGAATCAACAGTCGATGGACCCCTTGAAGTTGAATCAACTATCAGTCGATGATCCAATTGATCTGAAAAATAGTCAACAAAGGTCCAACACAATCAAGAAATATCAAGAATATTGTTACAAACTCATCTTCCATGGAGATCAACAACATTCATTAACTTATATAGGTGAAGAAATCTTTACCATGAATTGGGTGGTGAAATGATAGTGAAATGATGTTTCGCTGCTGATGCGACGGCGCCCGGACGTGTTGGAGCCATTGGCCTTTTTCAGCTCTGCCTGATGAGTCAGGTGACTTCCCAAGCGATCGAAAATGGCCACCCGGAACCATCTGGCTGTCCTGTTGTTCAGGTTTTACTCTTAAGTTAGTTGACTTACTAAATGATCCAAAGTTGCAGACTTTACTTTCCATCAATGGATTGGTTTAAGGGAAAATCTACAGGAAACCATAGATTTTCCCATGAAATATGGGGTTTTCCAGCAAATTTTCCCATCATCCAATTCTATGATTCCAGCTATGATCACTTTGACAATCATCTCTTCAAATGTGCCACATCTCCTTCGCACCTCCATGTCAGCAAGTGCTCCTCCCTCTGCTGATGTTGCGGCCACCAAGCGGCTCACCACCAAGTCTCGCACCTCAACAAATGCCATGGTATGCATGATATGGCCCGGATATATGATATTGAAATAAAATTCTACACTAGTATTAACATATAATACAGTCTAGTAATTATATAGTATAGTGTAATACAGCTTCTATGTATATACGTGTTTATCTATACTATCTTTTACATCTCCCTATGACGTAAAATGTATATAGTGGCCACTCAGATCTGCTCCCTGAACTTGTCCTCTCTCCTTCTCTGGTCATAATCATGGGAATATGTTACAACCACTCTGATCTAAAATGACGCCAATGACACACCTTATTATTTGAGTCTCCTATCCAAGTGACACTCCCCGCACAGACCGCAGCTCCTGTTTCAATCTGGGTCTCCCGGTCCCGCACAGCGCGATCAGCATCAATAAGTATGCCAGGCCACACCAATCGCAAGGAGGTTTTCCTGCCATCAACAATCAAAGTGTATGCCTCTTTTTATGACCATCTTGGGATATGTATTGAGATCTGCTAAAATTAAAAACTGCTAGTGCGAGACGTTTCTACCATATGGGCGTGTCTGAAAATGGGGAGTATCATTAAGATTATGCACATTTTAAGAGGGAACATGATGACACACCTTCAGTTTTTTGGGTATGGGGTATCCTATTTTGAGACAAGCCCATACAATGATCATCAAATATCATCTAATGTGTTTAGCATTTTGCTGCGCAAAGCTCCTGACCCCTTTGGTTTGCGAAAGGCCCGTGGCATTGTACACCGCCACATCCAAAAAGCCGCCGTGGCTGGGAAAAACCTGGTTGCGATCGCTGGCAAAACCAAGGCACCTGTAGAATCATGAACAGAACAGATAAGCAACAACACAGATATCGCATATTCATACACATTGGATACTTCTGGATACTGTTTGATACAGCAGTGCGAAACGGAGAATGAACATCCAACTTATTAATTAGAACAAGAAAGGGCTTGGCAAGTAAACTCTCAGGTCAAAGGTTGCGGAATTCAGCTGCTTTCTGTCTCTACATTGTTCTACATGGCAAACCAGGCACGCCTCCCCCACGACTGCGCCAATCAATCTTGTGAGGGCAGAGTCCTGCATTTCTGAAGAACGTCAGACACCACGTCCTTCCTACTGCCGTGTTTCATGCAGTTGCTGGATGTACCGCCCGTCCTGTGTTTGTTTTGAGGCCATGGATTTGTGTCTAAAATGCTGTGATCCTCTTAACCATCATTTTCTCCTACGAAAACTCCCATGAAACATCTCTTGGGGGTGTTCTACCATCTCTCTATCCCTCTATCTCTCTATCTCTCTAATCTGCTCCAATCTAATCTAAGCTAGTCTATAGCTTTGGAGCCATTGGTTTCTTCTACGAGTACTGTAGTGTCTTTTTTTTGAATCTCCCATCACGTCCACCGGTGGATCCACAAGGTCAGTCCGGACTGAAGAGCGACGCAGCTAGGGGAGCTGCCTCTGGCATTCGAATTTTCATAGAATTTGGAGAACATATTTATGTAATAGATATATGCAATGATATAGAATTTAATTATAGAATCTAATTATAGAATATCATCATATTTAAGAGCAGATTTACAGCATTCTATTGTGTACACCTTATGTGTATCATGTCTTGTGATATGGTACTGGCCATCTGCATTCTGTATGCTGTCCGAACTGAAGAGCGAGGTGCCTCTCTGGATCCCCATGCTTCCAGGTCTTGAAAGAAGCGAAAGCACGGAGTTGTGCGCCTCGATGACAGCACCAGTAACAAGGGAGATTGAGACTTTTGAGACCATCATTGCTCAGCTATGTGGATTTTTTTTGGGGGTTGAAAGATGTTGAACGAACAAAAAATCGAACATGAACCACTAGGCCGCTAGGAACCACATGTCTGCAGTGTGAACGAAACTGCAGGGGCAATTGACAGGGATCCAGTGTGTCGGCCTCTCTGCTAAGGTCATAGGAACACCCAAGGAGTGCATGAAGCCAACGTGCCGATTTAGCTCCTCAGGGAGAGTGAGATGTTGTGGCAGTGACTCGAATGGTGTGGGTGTCACATGGTGTCACTCGCCAGCACTCTGTGACTTCTGTTTTATAAATACATCTAAGGTAAATTATCAATGATCATAGTTGATCATAATTACTCATCATCGATCATCAATGATAATACTTGCATAGAAATTGAACAGTAGAAGCTGAACCTTTGCCCAAAGGATAACATGGTTCTGAAACGGCATCAAACTATAACTAATGCATAATGGCATGAAACGGCATTTAAATCTGTTGATCAAACCTCCAAAGCCCGGCAATTCCAGACCTCTAAAGCTTCTGCACCCTCGATGCTTAGACCAGGAGGCGCCTCAGAAACCATCATGGAATCGCTCCAATCTTCTCGGAAACCATAGACATCCAACAGAAACAGATCAGAAACATCAGAAACAATACGATATAGACACCATAGATCACCATAGACACGGATCGTCTTCGTTCTGAACTCCTGTGACACCACGTCACCACGTCACCACGATCTCAATGCCGCCGAGGGCTGGATCCAAGGCCCGTACCCTCCTTCTCCTTGCTGGAAATGGAGGACTTGGAGCAGTGATAAATCATGCCAATTCAGAACTAATCATAGCTAATCTACTGTATCTTATTATCGTTTTCTACTTAATTTACATTAATCTATATGTATTATAGTATTATATTGTATTATAAACGTCCTCGAGTCCTCGTGGTGTACATTGATCTAATTATGATATTTCCCCAAGTCAAACAACACCAATACGGTGGTAGCAACCATCACTGGCACGTTTGGCCGCTGCCTGACCCACCAGTCAGGATAATTCTCCAGCACAGTGTGGGTGGCGCTTTTGGCACTCTCTGCCTATCGACTCAGTGACCGGGGCGACTGGGGTTGAGAATTGCAAGGTTCAGACATCCTAAAAGAGGAAATTCAGATGGGTCACGTTGCAAAATGTCAGACCTTCTTTCTCCTCTGACCGGAAGATCCAGAATGTCTGCCTAGCAAATGTCCTAATTTAGTGTCACCTAGCCCCCCAAGATGATTGCCAAGCTATGAAAGGAGATTGGATCATAGTTGATGAGTGCTTTGAGCAGCAACCTCCTTTGACAACCTGCCGACACAGTGGTGTCATCTAAGTTTTGAGTTCTGAGGACATGAGCATGAACAAGAGGAAGCACGTGCACATGTCGATCATGATCATGCATCGTGAAGGCATTTTGAGGGTTCATATTCTGAGTGTATGCTGAAATGCGATGACTTATGACCAGCCCAACCACCCAAGCATTTCATCCAAGGACCGTGCCTCGTGTCTAAGTAGGAAAGCCCTGACCTCGTTTAAGGCCGCAGGGTCTGCCTGTGGCCGGCGCGTGTGCTTCCTCAATGGCCCTCCTTTCCACCTCATTGCAACCTGGGAATGTCCTGAAATGAAAGGCTTGTGAAAGGCTTATTAAAGGCTTATGAAAGGCTTAGGAAAGACTTATGAAAGGCTTAGGATGTTTGGTTTCCACATTGCTCCACATGCTCCACACATTGTCCCGGCCTGTAGGCTTACGCCTCTAATATCGGAGATGAGTTGCAAGAGTCCATCAGTCTCGTCCTGAGGGTCAGGATCTGGGGAAACCTACGGGTGATTTCCTTGGCCTTTCCCAAGCGCCTTCGCACAGCTTGATTTTGTGACTCGAGGCTCGAGACTGTGCACTTATGAAGAGTCCTACTGGCTGCCTCCGGTTTTATTTTCCTGGTCCTTGAACTCAACTTGATTCATCCATATTCATCCTGTGCAACATATATATATATATAGGCCTAGGATGGCCTAGGGATCTATAATAGATAGAGGAGTGAAAGCATACTGAAACTTCAATCCAATAAGACTTCGCACACTGCCAAAAAAGGAGTGTAAATGGACTTTGCATGAAACCATTGCGAACAAGTCAATCATTTTCCACTCATGGCAAGGGTTGTTCGAAGGATAGCCCAATCTACGAATATTTTGTAAAGCTCTGTGTCTGTGATAAAAAACAAAGCCTTTGCAGCCATGCTGAACTGGTGGAGTTTTCAGCTACGGATAGGCACTCTCTTCAACACATCAAATATCACCGAAAACCCTTTCTCTCCATTTTGTTCCGATGTGCAGTACTCATCAGACAAATCCTGTATCCAAACAACAAATACAGCAATTCAGAAAGATGTTCAAAGCTGACAACGTTGAATGATATTACATCAAAAGCACTAAATACACTATAAATCTAAAATAGTTGAAGCAAACCAGAAACGGTGCAATCTGGTGTAATACAATATATTTATACGTATTTAAATTATATATATATATATTTCAACAAGACTTCAACAACAATGGTCAAAATGACAAACTCGCATATAGAGAAGTTTTCATGATACAATCCATCAACATACGCAAGATTATGTCTTTTGCCGCTAATTCTGCTGTACAATGGTCAAACTCTGATGGGTTCAGGGGAGGGCCTTGGAAAACTATTTACAATGCTCGTCGCTGCTTGTCACTTCATTCCTGAGGCACAGTATGGCACAGTCTCAAAGGAATGGTCACGAAAGCTGGCTGTCTACTGCTTTGGGAACAATGGCTTCAACCAGCTCCCTTTTTGAGATCAAAGAGGTTAGGTATTGCAAGGGCGAAGAAGGGCATTGAAAAGAACAGATTACTGCATGTTCGCAACACTTCTCTCTTGCAATTTCTTCTACTTTCGAAAGCAAGTTTCGTGTGACCGTTCTCTGCTTTGTCGCATCTTTCACAACCTTCTCGTCGGTCGGCAAGCCCTTCCGCTTGCGGATATCATCCACCAACTTTCCTGTGCAAAACAAGCACACCCAATGAAAATTACAAGTCATTCTGCAAGAGGATGGGAAGTTCAGCATAGTTCAGCTACTCCTACTGCGCACACAGGTAAAGGCGAACTGGTCTCTGATGACAAGTTTTTAAGAGATGACATCTGACGGTGGAATCATGATTCAAATTGGAGGATGAGATGTGCAGATGGCCAAACTGGACCAACTCAATACACACGGTTGAATCATGTTGAATCAAGCCCTTCCGATTCGGTCAAGAATCTCGCAGTATTTGGCGGGGGCGGTTGATCGCCCATCTCTTCCAAATCTTCTGGCGACCCAAGCGATTGGAAAGGATCTTCCTGGTGAATCAGGTGATCGCGAAGGAAACAAAAGGTCACACCTATCACACCTTGTAGCAAGAGCAGCAAGATCGCCAATGACCTTTTGATTGATTCAGGCAAATGTCAAGGATACGTCATTGACAATTCATTGATCAAATTTAAGTCTTGACCATGAATCCCAACCCTTGTCAGCTCGAAAGTCAGCTGGAACATAGAATTCAGTGACAAATTCATCCAAAGTCTGACAACAATGACCCATGGGGAATCAAAATGATCAGAATTTCTTGGAATCCATTGAATAACCAGCCAAAAAATCGTCGAAACCATTCGAAACCCAAATGTCAGGCTCTTCTTACAATATTATATAAGATATACAATTGAGTTGTATAATGTTGTATACCATAAAACCTCCACACATAGATCCCATAGGACTTGAAACTTCTTTTGCGCGCCGTCCTCCGACAGTTCCCAATGGGAGAAGGCCATGTGGAACGTCACATGACCGGAGGCCGCCTGTCGAAGCTGCCGCGCCAGGTCGAAGGAGTTGGCTAAGGGCCTTGGCAACCAAATTTTATGACCATTGAAGTTCACAACCTGGGGATAATCCTCTGGGTTTTTGGGGTACCCTATGAGCCATATTGAGTCATATTGAGTCATTTTGAGTCATTGGACCCTCTGACGAACACATCAATCCAATTCAGCATGGGCAAGGGGCAGGAAGGCATGGACATAGAAGATAGAAGTACCTTCTCGCAAAACCTCTCCTTGCACTTTGGCACGGCGCTTGCTGAGCACTGCATAGACTTTGCCCAACATCTCTTGCTCGCAATGCAAATCCACGGACAGCATGGCCTGAGGAAAAGTCGAACAGCAACATTGCATGACAGCCACCTGCCATGCTTGTCGGCAGTGGTGATTTTA
>Ga0126342_10005525_pt1 | contig 22100 bp, 22 predicted proteins | sample Cyp1metagenome_FD_92528 | JGI IMG/M metagenome (GOLD analysis project Ga0126342, IMG submission 92528) | Coral microbial communities from Lord Howe Island, Old Settlement Bay, Australia - Cyphastrea 1 metagenome | ecosystem: Host-associated > Invertebrates > Cnidaria > Coral ...
CATCTGTATGTCACCTGTATGTCACCTGTATGTCATCTGTATGTCACCTGTATGTCACCTGTATGTCATCTGCATGTCATCTGTATGTCATCTGTATGTCACCTGTATGTCACCTGTATGTCATCTGTATGTCACCTGTATGTCACCTGTATGTCACCTGTATGTCACCTGTATGTCATCTGCATGTCATCTGTATGTCATCTGTATGTCACCTGTATGTCATCTGTATGTCATCTGTATGTCATCTGTATGTCGTCTGTATGTCACCTGTATGTCACCTGTATGTCATCTGTATGTCATCTGTATGTCGTCTGTATGTCACCTGTATGTCATCTGTATGTCATCTGTATGTCGTCTGTATGTCACCTGTATGTCACCTGTATGTCATCTGTATGTCGTCTGTTGTGGATCATGCATCGTCCAAACGGGGCTGCTTGTCACTTAGCTCCCGCGCGGCTTTTCGGGTAGTTTCCACAGCAGCCAGGCCTCAGTTGATAGAGCCGTGTGGGCAACGCATCGCGCTGAGAAAGATGAGATGCTGCCGCTGGGAGATGCGGTGAGTACTCTTCAAAGTAAAAATAGTGCAACCAGCGTCACTCAATTTGGGAGTTTAACATACGAACACGCGACAGGAAAAACTAAAGACACACTGGCAGTACTGTAAGTACTTCATCAATTTATAGGGAGCCTTGCAAGTAGATGCGATTGGTATATCCAACTTTACGAGAAAAGAGAAAGCAAATCTAACATCTAACTGCATAATATATTCCTTTCTGCTGCATGATGAATGTTTGCAACTACACTTCTTTTCCGCCAAGGTGCTTCGTTGTTCCTTGACATACTGAATTTTCTCCTGCTGGTCCTGGCAAAGGACCAAAATGCATCAAAATGTGCTTTGTTCATCAAGAATTCACAAGATACAGACTGATACAAAACTGATAGAAACTGATGCTGCTGTTGCAGCCAACCTTCATCTGGTGATTTCCCCACTGCTTACCAGGAAAAACATCGCCACGACATTTGGGCGCAAACGACTTGGGTTCCATGTTTTCCAGCCTTGACAGGGCAATTTCTGGTGACTGCGGTGTGAAAATGAACATGACCAGCCGGAACAAAATGCATGCGGCGTGAGGTAGGAGGCCGGCATTTTGAAATACTGTTAAAGTTAATGATCTTTTAACTTTCGGGGATTGGCAGATTTATGTGACCAAATAACTGCTCCCTGTGTCCTTGTCGTTCATAGAGTCCACAAACCTGACATTGTTGTTCATGGAGTCAGCCAGCCATCTTGAGAGGAACACCAAAGGTATGGGCTGGAACTTTGATTTGTTCAGTCCTAAATGTTTCCCGGGCAAATGATAGCAGCGGAATCTTTCTAATGGCCCTTGACGCATGTGCAACTTCTCACATCCACCACAATGTCATGCTAGCAGGTTACTTGATCCCTTCCTTCTGACTGTATTGGATCGATTGCCGTCTACGATTGCCGTCTACCCCCCGTAAGCTTGAACTTCATTAGCTTTGAGTGGTCTTCAGCTTTTGGTTACGTTAGTCTAACGAGGCTTCCTGCAAAGCCCAGCAACCCACAATGAATAAATGCATAGAAGCGAACAAGCTGCTTGTGTTTTCTGGACATTGGGGTGGCGCTTTTGCAAGATGTTAAATGCACAGCAAAGGCAGTGTATATCACGCACGTCGTTGAATGTGTCTTTCACTGGAGGATGCTGATGGGGTACAGCTGCTCCGACCCTCTTGCAAACTTACATCCAGTGCTATGTTAAGTTGCATTGTGATGTGTTGGCTTGCACATGGCATTGTGTTCTGGTGTGGGCTGTGGCATGCTGTGTGTGCTACAATGTTTTTAGTCTTGCGCTTCGTGAAATGCCAAAATGCGATCCCTTCCCAAATCAAGCAACTGTAGGAGTCAGTAGGAGTTGTGGCTTCCGCATGTTTCCACAGAGCTAAGCTAAGTTTGACTGTGAATCAACACCAAGTCCAAACACCTACAGTCAACATCAGTCAACTACTGCCTGCCTCTCATAAGTGACGTCACGATCTCCAGAACGCCTCAACGCAACACGAGTCAACACCCAAAAACAAAATCTCATATATGTAATATATATATAATATATATATATATATTATATTATATTATATTGTATTATATTATATTATATTATATCATATTCAATTCTATTCTATTGTATTATATTATATTATATTATATTAATATACATATATTATCATATATTATATGGTGCCAAAACAGAACGGAACATGCAAATCTTCAACTCAAAAGCCCAATCTTATATTTTCTGTGAAGCCAGTAGACAAGATGAGGCTGCGACATCTTGATAAGCTCCCTAACCTGCGCAGGATTGCAGGAGTCCGTACAATGATCAGAGAACATGTGGTACTTTCCACATCTTTCCACCAGTGCGGTCAAGATCCAGCAATTACAACATATTACAAGTTTTGTTTCAGAACACTTCAAATCTGCCAACGAAGAGATTGCACATGAACATAGACTGAATGGGCTGAATGGATCTGAAAGATGCCTCAACTGAGTAGAAGAGCTCTGAACCCTTGAGAGCTTTGATGGCGCAGAAAAGGGCAATGAAGCGTTCGATCCTTGGCCAGCCGTGCCACAGTTTTGTTCTGCTCCCTTAATAAAACCAGATAAAACAAACTTATGATCTCATGATGATCTCATGATGATCTCATGATGATCTCATGATCTGCCATTGCAACCGTCTTTCTGTTTCTTCGGCTTGAACTTTGTTGCTGAATGTTTGCCAGTCAACATTCAAACAATCATTGCAAAATATTGCAAATATGTTTTCATTTTGAGCAGGCGTCCCTGTGTCCATGCAACAACTGTCTTTCCGCTCTGAACAGGTGTGTTTTTTTCAAAGAATTTCGCCATGGCAGGGCTACAAGTCAAGAACTTTTCTAAAACCAAACACTCTTTCAGCTCTACCAACTTCGGCTGCAGATTATCTCCTTCTTAACTTTTCTCATACAAACTGAGGTTGCAGCCACAACATCTTGGTTTGGAACCAAAAATCGTTCAGCAACGGATTCCAGGTGATGGGCTCCTTCAAGGTCATGCAGTGAACAGCAACAAATCTACGAAGCAATACGAAGCAGCATAGGGTGGTCGTATTCGCTTTATTCGTATCTTTCATATTCTATTAAGTTTCATCTTTTGTTATCTTACCATCTTCATATTCTGCAGATTTGTTTACCAATCATGAAAACATGTTCTTATGTAATCTTATTTCAATGTATACATCTTGATGAGATTTATATGCTATTAAAGTGGGAGGGCTATGTTGTGTTGTGAGAGGTTGCGTGTAAAAAATGCATTGAAAGTCAGAGACGGTAAATGAGGACAGTACATGTTGTTTTTTGATGCTTCGCGGGTCTTGTAATATCTTTATGTGACATATCTTGATTGGACCCAGCTGTCCGGTGGAGGCAATCGACCACGGCGAAGACCTAGAGAAATGGATAAGAATGAGACGGGTTGTGAAACATGGTGGGGCTTCACTCAAAATATATAGATTTCATTAAGATGGAATTTGGTCAGACTGCCATCACTCGAAATTATGATTGTTCGTGGATGGGCACTTTCTGGTTGGGGATGATGTGGCTCGTCTGCGCACCACAAACAAATCCACTAGTTCTGTCATGTTTTGCAAGTGGTCTTATCATCCGCTTTTTGACATCGGCAAGCTGATGTATTGGACGCTTCACGCCCTCGCTTAAGCCAAGCCGAGACACGCTCTCGCCACTTCCGTTCCCATGGCAAATACAAAAGCTTCATCAGCTGCTTTTCTGATGGCCAGAAGGTCCTCAAAATCTGGACTGATGCAGGATGATGGTGACTGGATGTGACTTGCTTCAAACGCTTCATTTCGAGAAGCAAAACTGAGTTCACAAAGCGACCATCACAAACGACATGGGCTTCATGCTCTACAATTTTCTACATCTCGAGTCACAAAAACTGTGCTGTGACAGCATCCAAAACTTGCAGCTGTTGAGGTAGCGGACACGTCTGCTTTGTAGGCCCACACTAGCAAAATTGTCCAACCTCAGCCCATTGTGCAGCTCCTTGCGTACGATTCGATGCGTTCCCAATGTGTGAGTTCTTGTAGTCCAACGAGGATGGTTCATGGATAGCTGAGAAACGGACGGATTAGGAAGCACACCATCACGTAGGAGATCTGAGTGTCATCTTTGGGGGATTTGTTTCGAGTGCATTCCTCTTGTTTTCGTTTTGGGCTTGGAAACTTTTGCACTCAAGGAGGAGTCTTCTGCCGTATTTGACGGAACAAATCCACTGTGTGTTTCCTTTCAACCTTGTGGCTCAGAGCTCCCGAGTTGCAGTGGTACTCTGCCATACACTTTTTTGTTGCATAGTAGAAACACAGTAGAAGCCAACCTTTATCAACCTTTTAAAATCTATTAAAATCTGTTCAATCCTTTTAAGCGCTTTTCCAAGGACTAGACCACGTTGTGGACGTTCCTGAGAGCAGTTGGCATGGGCCGCATGAACCCCACGCTTTGTCTCATGGCACAAATGGCCGCCCAGTGTTGGATCGTCCAAGAAAAAGCTTGCTTCGGTCTTAGCAGTCTTCAAACCAAAGCAACTCACAAGGCAGTTGGCTTATGCGGACATATGAGGTGTAGGCATATCTCTGAATCACGGCATATCATATCAGTATATCAATACATATCAATACATATCAATATATCATCATACATTCCCGTACATGTATAATATCTCAAACACGACCGCTGCCGCACCTGTTTCGAGACGGGGCGCCCTCCACTTCATAGATGGGACGAGGCCTGGGACATGCGTCAAACGATGTGATGAAGCTGCCTGCATTGATGGAACCAGTGTGAGCGAGTTGAGTTGGTGCACAGGGAAGAACTGTTCGAGGCATGAAAGAATACAAAACTTGCAAAACTCCTTTGAGACGCTTGATTGCAGTAGTCTCCACGAAGCAATACTTATGCAAGAAAGAAACCAGTAAGACAAGCAGACATGAACCCTGCCGATTCTTTTGCATCAATATGCATCAATTATCTAAATTATGCAGTGGCCACTGCAAAAGGACAATCTTCATGCCTCTCCCCAAAAACAAGGCGAAACACTCCACAATTTCCCTCGGCATCTTTCGACATAGTCTTAATTCTGCGTGACTCTGCATGACTCTTTGTGACTTCCAAATGTCCCGTAGGCGTCTGACACCAGCTCCACTGCCATCACAGAGCCTACAAAGTGAAAATTGCTTGGACTTGGGAGATCTTGCAGATTTTGTTTCGACATGTTTCGACTGTCTTATAGGCTCATCTCTGATTTTGACTTTTTCAGGATTTGCTCGAATCAAAAAAAACTTGAGAGGCAGGGCCGGAAGGTATGTTTGGGAGTGTAGATGGGTCTAAAACTAGCCACAACATGCCATAACATGCCATAACTAGCCTCTGACTCAACTAGCGACCCCAATCAACATTTGAACAATCCTCAGTTCCAGCAAAAAAACACGTGCATCGATCTGCAAGCTTGCATGGACGCATACCCATGTCTTGAACAAGCCACAGTCAAGAAAACCCACCCAATTGCTGGGCCAATAGGCCAACTACGAACCAAGAACACAAACACAAATTCGTTGAGCTGCATCCCTGGGCAGATATGCAGAATGGAAAACAACACAGTCCAGGGACGTAATCGCACGACGCACCAATGTCCCAGGACAAAGCATCACGACCGCGGAACACGCATACACACAAGCACAAACAAAATTCCAGAACAAAATCAAAACTGACTTGAGCATACTTGAGCCAAGTTCAAGAAGTTTCAGTTCAAGCAGAAAAACTGCATCCCTGATGCCATACGCGAAACAATGCTGTACAATATTTCACACGGCCCCAAAAGCAAAAGCATGCACAATTGCAAGTTTGTCTGGGTATACGCCCATGTCGCCGACAAGCGGCCCGATGCAATACACCATGACTGGAACACATACATGACCCGCAGCCATTCAACAAATTCAACAACTCACACAAACCATCAGGGAGGAGTTGAAAGTTGCCAAACTGAATGCCCTACAGCGTCGTTTGAGTCAAACATCACCAGGTAGCTGCGTGACCATAAGAGGCTTGTTTCACGCAACAAAAACACGACATGTGCGCGCGCTATTTGAACATATCGTACATGTCGTGTGGATCCGTGTGGTGCCTTGACTGCTTGGAAGGCGGTCACATTGAACAATGACAATGTCCTCGCAGGCGCAGGCTCATGCCAAAGCCTATGATTTGAAGCAACCTCGGTGTTTGTTTTCGTTGTTTTCTTACGAGGATAAGCATTTTGCATGGCATTTGTTCGCAGAAGAAGTAGCTCACAGGAAAGTTTCTGCAAGCAAGATTTGGCTCAAGGAAGATGTAGCTCAGAGAAGAGTTGGGTCTGAGAAGAGGTAGCTCAGTGAACAAAAACAGCGAAGAAGAAGAAGAAGAAAAAGAAGAAGAAGAAGAAGAAGTGGCACAGAGAAGACGGGGCTCACTCTTGGGTGATTAGTTATTCATCATGCAATCTTTCAGGGGGCATTTCAGCCATCCACTCATTCAATCTCATTCAGTCAGTCAGACGTTCGGTCAGTCAATCAATCAAACACTCATTTCACTCAGGAACCCTTCGTATAGGCCTCTCATTTACGGTAGCCATAAATTTTGTGAAACTTTCGGCCCCGCCGGGCACTATGACACAAGTATGGCAACTTCTTCACGATAGTTTGTTGGCGGTGGCTCAAGGTCCAAGCAGGTCAGCAGAAGCAGTTGAAGCTCCGCATCAATATTCACTCAAATAGATCATCAAAACAAATTCAAATGGAAACCATGTGGACAAGATTCGATGATCTTCATTGAACAGTCGTTGATATTCAAGGTATTTTGTTACAGGCCTTTGTGCAGCCTTCGGTCCTCCTGCGTTCTGCTCCACGAAGTCTTGCAGCCGTGATTAGTCCAACGCCGAATTCGGCTTGCCTCCAGTGAGGGTCTGCCATCACAGTTCTTCACCAAGTGAGACTGGTCAACGAAGACATGCAAAAATGAAAAAGGAATCAAAAAGAAAAAGATACGAAGACAGAAACTCAAAATGTGGTCTAAGGTCAAACGTTCAGCCAAGAAGACAAAATTGAAAGTCCCGGGCCTGTGCGCTTATGCCTTCTCTATCCTGCCACCAAACAACGCGGTACCTTGGCGTTTTGAAAACACGTCACACTCTTTTTGATGCATCAATGTGACAACCATGCAATGTCTCCGCATGTCACTGCATAAAGGCAAGCGACGCCTATTTTCTCTGCCATTATATTGAACAAAGGGGACCGGTCTGTTCACCATTCACCAAACTCGGTGAAACTCAGTATGTTTTGATCTCCCCCTTCAACCTCCACAGTTGCAACAGCATGCCTGCAACTTGTGCACAAAAAGTTTCACATCTTCAACCAATAATCTTTTGACAGGAAGTGTCACCCCCGTGTGGATAGTGGTTTCAATCACAAAAATGAAGCAAACACGATGTGCAGTGTGCACACGGACCTTGACAAATCAGCGTCTGAAGTCTGGATAGTAGCTGGAATCGCATGAAGAGACTGCTGGAGGGAACGCGCAGCAAGGTTTGGAAAACAATGCAGGTTCAGCAGGAGAGGTTGATGTGCAAAGAAATTGGAGCTGAGATAGCCGAAAAATGCTGAAAGTGATCAAACATGCCGTAACATGCCCAATCCAAAACAGCCAAAACGGCGAGCAGCTCGCCAAACTCTCGGTCACTTTGCCAAGCTACGGTGGTTTGTCCCCGTAGCCCCAGCGTCGGTCACGCACCACATCAGGTGACAAGCGGAAAGTTAGCTGGATCTGGCGGGACAAGCGGGAAGGGAATCGTCAGCTTTTCTTGCCACCATCCTCAACTGGCCTCTCCCTTTTTTGGGCAAACCCAACTCTTTACCTATAGGCAATCCTCACATTGGGGAAAGTAATCACATTAGGTTGCTACACTATGAATCCAACATCATTGCCAGCTTGTAATGTTGAATTGGAGAGCCCTCCATGGCACTGATGGAGCGGCAACAGTGAAGAAGCTCATAAGCCATAAGCGAATACATGCTCTTACTATCCAGTAGAAAGCAAAAAGGAGTTGACTCATCGAACCCTCAATGAACATCTATTGACTTAAAAGCCTGTCTCAGAAGGCATGCTTTTATGATCTCTTATGCTCCAAACAGTTCAGCTTGCAAGAATGTGAAGGGACCTAAAGCCTTCCTTTTCACAACATTTTCCGAATGCATCCTCAAGCAGTTTCCCAAACCACAGGCCTTGGTAGAGACTCCCTGCAAGCGGAAGTCAAATGTGGGGGCAAGGTAAACCCAATTGAAATCACGTGTTAAGGCTTTACACACACACAAAAGTGACAGTCAAACGGTCAAACGGGACCAATTTCGATTTACCCAAAGTGATAAGCCAAGTTCCGTGACATTCTTTTGTAAATGAAGCGAAGAAATTATGTTGAGTATTGACATCCGATGTTGAAGCGCTGCTATTTGGCTGAGCTAATGGTGGCCCAGAACTGCAAATCGATCTTTGAAAGTAATTTGCCAGAATGATCGATAAATAGAAAGATCATTACATCTGTTTTCAGTGCCCCCAGAATTTCCACTGCAGGAGAGTTCTCGGGAATTCGAATGAACCTTCACTATCTTTAAGTCACATCATCTACTGTAGAGGCTGTAGAGGGCACCGCTCTCGGGCACCTGAATCACGACTGGTTGACCGCATGAGCGCAGTTGCACAGTGTACCTGAGACGCACTCTGTGATGCCTCGCTTGAGGACCCAAGGGAGTTTGCTTACGGAAGGAAGATCGCGAAGATCCATTTTCTGATGATTTGTGATGAACTATGCAGATCTATGCAGCAAAAGGCTGGCTTTCAAATTCCGAATCACCAAAAGGCTGGCTATCAGTTTCTAATCCTAAAGGAGAGAACCTTGGTCCTCTTGCCTACGGTGCAAATCTCCTCCGACTCTCTCTGGCGCACGGCACTGTGACATTCGCATTCATGCCAATCATAGTGCCAGTAGCGTAGAGGAAAGGGCTCACCGGCCAGGAGATTGTCGTCATCTGAGTTTCCAAAAAGGTTTGTAGAGTTCAGATCCGCTTCAACAAGTTGGACGCGCAGGTTGCTTCGCGATTGCTTGGTTCACTCGTGTTCATTCTGCATCATTCTGCATCATTCTGCATCATCTTCTCCGTAAAGAAACGCTTCTGAATCTAGGCTCCACACAGTGATTGTCTGAAGAAAATCTTCTTGCGCCTCTTGACATTGCTTGGCCTCGTGCACAGAATCAGCTCACCCCAAACCAAATGAAGCGAAATGAAGCCAAATGAAGCCAGGCAAATGGTGAGGCCCTGGAAATCCCCCTCCAAAACAGGAGACGCTGGAGACAGGATCAAATGACAATGGAAGGGTCGAATCAATCCACATCATGTGCTGGCCATTCATGATGCATTAGGATTTTGGAATGTTTTGATACCATATGTTTTGATTGTTTTACATGCCTGCCATTGTTTATTGCCTACCGTTTCTGATATTTCCGATTTTCACATGTTTCGTGGGACGTGGGCCTTCGAACTGCACCTAACCTAGGTGACACTAGGCTTCCAAACGGCTTCGTTGAACAAAATGTCTGCGTCGCCAGCCCAGTCTACACCGTCACTTCCAGGTGGCCCCAAACCTGCGCGGTCTGACAAGACATTGTGACGAAACGACACACGTTTGACAAGATTCCGAAAGGCAGGGAATGTGACGAAACATGACGAAACATGACGAAACTAGGAAATAGTACGGTGTGAAACGCGTGAAGCGCGTGAAACCTAGACCGTGGAGCCCAACTTTTCCTTCTCTACATCGCCCAAGACTCGTTGGTTGTGTTGGTTGGCTATTATGTCGGGCCTGAAACTTCAGAACAGTCCCCTTCTTGCAACCAGTTCAAACACACACGCGCACACACACACACACAACAAACAAGTAAAAACTGTTTAAAACCGCATCAAATGAGGCTGGCCAGATTCCTGCAGTACTTAATTAATTGTCTCGCTTTCCTGGTTTATCTTTTCAGATTCTCAAGGAATTGAAAGTCAACCTGTTATGTCCACAAAACCCCAATCTATGCAGAACACGATCTGTTCTCAACTCTTTGGACGCATCGAAACTCCCCTTTGTGCCAGGAATGTATGGGAATATCGATGTCGCTTAAGATAAGAAGAATCCTTCTGCGAATGAATACATGCGTCCATATGTACATGTATGGATACGTATGGAAATATGGACAATCTGACACAGATGAACGTACTTGTTTCAAGTCGTTCTGAACATTTGAAGCGAACACTTCAACATTATCATCCAACCGTAGGTTGTGGGACTGGGGTCTCTTAGCTGATGAGTCAAACATTCCCAAGATTCCACACGTACGGGAAAATTTCCTCCTGTGATGTAGGCCTTTATAGGCCCATAGGCCGAGCACTGATTAGACATCTTTCGGATTTTTTCGCTTGCCATCAGTCGCACGGCCTTCGATGTCAATCTGGGGATAGATCCAGCCTAGAGCGAACAAAGCTAGTTGAGGAAGTGCAAGGCGGGTCCCGTGTTCTGACCAAAACGCAAAGAACACCAAAGAACAAGAGTAGTGGAAATGCAGGGGTCCAGGAAGGTGAATATCTTCAAAGTCCAAAGCACCTTCGACATTGTTCTGTAATTACCAGTAGTGCCGCGCAAGGAGGTGGCGGAAGTTTCAAAAATAGGAAACCTTTAGGAGAGGTTGGTTGTTGTGAATCACGGATGGCAGAGCGAATCCACTGATGGGCCAAAAGGTGGTTGGAGTTGTGTTTTTGGAGTGGTTGCACTGGACCACAACTGCTGGATGTAGTGCGGTGTAGCGCAGTTGTAGCTGTAGTTGTAGTTGTAGTTTAACGGAGTTGTAATTGTAATGTAGTGCAATTAGTGTAGTGTAGTTGCAGTTGCGGCTGTAGTTGTGGTGTGGTATAATTAGTGTAGTGTATCAATTTTTGAACTTGGCAACGTCAAAAACGAAACAAATCTGCGAGACTTCCTCAATTTTCGAAGTTGACAACATCAAAAACGAAGCAATTCTGGGAGACTTCCTTCAAAAATGGAAAGTTGAGTGCAGAGCTGACGGCCTCGTACCAATGCGTTTCGCGATTTTTCCACTCCATCTGTCTCTAAAGTATTGCGCCTGCCACGAAAAAAGTGATGCGAAATGCTGCACCTGTCACGCAAAATCATCTTAGCAAACGTGACAATCTGATGCACCAAAATGCAACCCATCTCAGGGAATCAGCACCCTGACCTCCTAACATCTCCGCTGAACATGTCTCTTGCACTGCGCTTGCCACGGAAAATGCATCTTTCCAGATCCTCTTCAAATGATCCACGCCTGCCATCGTTTTTGGAAATTGTAGAAAACCCTCACGTTTTTCTCAGTTTTGACACGGTGCACAATCCCTTGTGCCGGTCACACGAGACGACAACTGAACGCCCAGAAGTGCTCCGTGCCCGCCAGTTTTTGCACTTTTGACTTGGAATCTTCTTCGCGCCACAATGGCGTGCACTTTTTCGACATCTCAACTTCCAAAAGTGGCTCCGCACCCGCCGCTTTAGCGAGCCTACTTTTCGAGCCACAAACCATTGGAAAAAAACACAGTGCTGTTTCGTGACGTTGCTACCTTTTCGCGCACCTGCATCTTCTTTCTTCTCACTCGTTCTCTTCTCTGATCTTCTCTCTTCTGCTCTTCTCTTCTCTGACTCTTCCCACCTCTGCTTTTCCATCTGTCCATATTGTCGGAAGTTTGACTTCTAAACTTGCTTCGATCATCCAGAATCTTTCAATACCGCACAACCTGTTCAATGTCTAAAAGCACTTTACCCTTAGCAGCCCGACGAAGCATGCTTTGGTAGTCTGGCTGTGTCTGAACCTGCACAGCAACTTCAAGGCAACGTGCCCGAAATGGCATCAATCTGTACTTCAATGAATTGTCAGGCTGTACAGTGGTTCGCACTTATGTACTTCTAGCTCAGAATCCCCTGTATGATACATCTGTCTGCACGCATGTGTGCATATGTATCGCTAGGTTTGACCTATTTTGCTGGGATAAAATTGCGGCTCAAGTCTCAAGTTGCGAAAGAACCCTGCGTTGTCAGCCACGCATGTCTAGCTCTGAATTGTGACCCGCCGAATGCTCGTGAGGCGATGAGAAATAAAGCGATGATCTTCTGACTGTATGCAGATCTTGCGCAACACCCTAAATTGAGAATCTTACCTGTCAGATCCTGTCAGGCTACTTGTTTTTCTTGTGGTTTACGTTGTAATTACATGTAATTACATGTAATTACATGTAATTACGACATGCCTGCAGTTCATCCCAGCCCTCAGCAGCATCATGTGCAAGGCTCATCCAAACAGAGGCCCCAACACCGTCCACGATGATGTCGATGAGTTTCTTTTTGATGATGGTGACCACCAGGTCGCCATCTGAAAGATCCAAGACACAAGAAGGTATTCAAAGGTTTCAGATGGTTTCAGAATCTATACAACTGCTGAAATGTCCCAATGCCATGTCCACAGCCACGAGCGCCACGCCTACATGGTTCATGAATTGCCCCTTTGGCATTTCCTGAGTCTTCACAAACAGTGAAGAGCCATGTCCAACAATGCAGTCTGAATTTCAGCGAATTACTGCTGTGAAATTAAGCCGATGTGCACCGTGAAATAGTGACAAATAGATGTAAATAGTGTGTGTGTACATATATTATATATATAATATTATATAATATAATATATATATATATATTTGTAAGTATGTTTCTGGAATGAATTGCTCGGCCTTGCATGGCCTTGAGTTCTGTGAACATTCGCTCACAGCCCCTAGCAAAGACATAGAGACTCCATACTTACCACAATTCTTGTGACCAGTGACTTGTTGACAAAAACAACTAATGTGGAATTTTTCAAAAAGAGCCAGCAGTTGGCCCAATCCCAAGAGTCCTTTGATTTTGATTTCTGTCAGTTTAGTTTACTGATCCAAACCCACCTGGGCTTCCGCGGCTTGTTTGATAGCTGTGGGTGGGCCACCAGGATCTGCAATGGCTGCCATGACCTTGGACATGAAAAGCAGCAGAGAATTGTATCAATTGATATCACATCAGCTATCAACTGCATTGACTACCAAGGACTTCCTGAAAGCTGTAAGGCTTTCGAGGCTTCGTACTGACATCAAAAGAAGGAATAGAAGAGCTCGAAAGGTCTCCGAGATTGCTAACTTTGATCCATCACAAGCTTTGCAGGATCCAGCAGAAAAGTCTAGCGAAGCGTTCAAAGTAAAGGATGGACCGCAAGGACACCTGAAGGTACCTTTATGAATCTCTATGCACCTTTATGACACCATCATGCACACAGTACCGACATTTCTTTCCAGTGATGCCTCGGGCCCCGACATCGCCCAATGCCACTGCTGTGCGGATAATCTCTGCGCTCAGGCGCGCCTGGAACAGATTGAGACTTGCAGGGCATGGCTGGGTCTTTCAGCGATCTGCACTGGTTCCACATTGGCCCATGGCTCAAATATAACCAACATGACTTCGGAAAGCACCGGAACGGCTCCGACCTGCACATGCTCCGAGACGTTGACTCTGATATCCCCGTCTTCACGAGGCCTATCGATCGGCCTAGAGAGCAGATGTGGCTGAACGCAGGTAGACTTCTCTTGCTTAGAATGGGGGAATGGCTGGTGTGAAGCAGGCATTCCTAGGATAGGACTTGTGGTGTTGGAAGCGTGTTTGGCAATGTTTGGATAGGAGCTTTTCTAAATTCTGGCATTACAAGCGCTGGGATTTCGCATGACCATGATCAATACACATCCAGCATGACCTCATGCTTGCCAGCAAAAAGGAGAGAGTCTTCACCAGATCCTTGGAGCATTTCACAGGGGAAGCGAGACGGATGAAGGTTCCAAGTGACATCAAGTGACCACCATCATTTTTGGTTGTTCTGTTTCTTGGCTTCACAACACTTCACAACGAAGCCCACCGTGAGGTGAGGATCTCACACGCCGTCTTAGAATATTATATATACATCAATATATATATATATTAGTATGTATATATATATATTAGTATGTATATATATATATATATTAGTATGTATATATATATATATATGTATATATATATATATTAATATGTATATATATATATACACATATCAAAAAGTTTAAACATATTCTAAGCCTCATGCAAAAGAATCAAAACTGTTTACAGCTGTCGTTGCTGAGGAGGCAACTTGAGGAGCGTTGCCAGCTTTCCTGAGAGAAATGAGGCGATGAGGCAATCAATGCTGTTTTGAATGAGAAGGTTACACTTTCAATTAGAAGCTGCAAAAGTTTCATCTGTTGTCTGGCCACTAGCCTGTCGTTTCCCCGGCAAACCAAAAGCCGTAGTTGTACGTTATGACTTCTATGTCGGTAGTATATCAAATGTTTGTGAAATTTGATGGTTCCCTGAACATTTTGTTGGCTCCAAAAGCGGACGCCAGACTGCTAACTTTCAGAGCGCTGTCTGGAAATTCTCTGGAAATATCTCTTGTAGTCAACTGACATGTCAACTTGTGTCAATTTGTCGTCTCTTGGTACTTCCAAGCGAAAAAAATCCGCGCCTGATGTCTCCTCTGGAGCCTCGCACACGCTCGACGAGTCCTGCCGACTCGTGGCGTACCATCACTCTTGAGCGTCATTGCTATCCAAGTTCATCGTCATGAACAAGTCATACCTTCCACATCCTTCGACTATCGTATGTATATGGTGAATTACAGTGAAATAAATTGCTAACTGCAAGTGGTAGTTGACCTCCTCTCTACTCCTCTCACCCAATTTTCATCTTGCATCACATGTTCCATCATTTTCCCATCTTTCTCAGAAGTCACCGACAACATCAGTGTTGAATATCCATGAATATCCCTCATCCAAGCAATCCATGAAGTCAAATTTAGCCTGAAGTCAAAGTTCCCAAATAGACGAAGAGCTCGGGCTCGCCAATGGGAGCGAGATTTGCGGACTGACAGCAGACATGCAGGCTGAAAACGGCTCAAAGTTCTTGTGAGCTTCAATGAGCTTCATGATGCTTCATGTATAGTTGATAGTTTATAGATGTTTATAGCACCTCGGAATGATCGACAACTTCTTTGGATCAACTAAAATTTGAAATGCTGCACTGGGCCAAAGAATGCAAATACGTAGGCCTGAACTAGCTAGTTGCCGATCATTTTGGGCAAATTCTTGCAGAGCCAAGTCCCATTCACTTAGCTTCTGGCCAAGTGTGCAAGTGCCCCAGCGACCACCTGGGCAACAATCCGAAGACATGAAATGCCATGAAAATGTTCATGACCGAATCAATGCCCAGCTCTTTCAAGTGCAAAGTTTGACACGCGATGGGTACTGTATCCATGAGCGGGGTGTATTTGTGAAGGACAAAATACGACAAAAACATGCTGCTGTATAGAGATCATAGAGGCATAATGAGGCATATAGGTACCCACGTCGAGGCAATGCGCCTCCATGTGAAGTGGGGTAGACAGGTTGGAGGTGGAGTCCTGCCAGTACTGCTCCTGGCTCTTGAGCATAGCAAGTCAAAGGCTGCGGACCCTCTCCCAAAGTTTGCTTCAAAAAACAGGAAAATCAGGACATGTAGACATAACTGACACAACTGACGTAGCAAACAAGAATGAGGCTGTTGCTTCACCCAGTGTCAAAGAAAGCTTTCTATTGTAGTCCCTGCGCTCTCCTGAAGCCGACGCGCGTCTGCACCCAGGGAGTCAGGCTCGAGGGCAAAAATGATATCCATCAGCACCTCAGATTTCAAGATGTGTCACTTCAACAATTTGTCAAGATTTGTCAAATACAAACCGTACGAAAACAGTACAACCAATTTAAATAATTCGCAATTGTTTGACACAACCAGTGACAGGAACTGCTCCGACAGCTTTGGCAGGTCGGGAGGACCGTTATAACGCCTATGTGCTGAGCAAACCTCCTGGGGGATCTTAGGGTTAAAAAGTTGCCCCAGAGAAAGCACGCTGAATGTCAATCCGAGATGTCATGCTTGCACTGCCGGGATGCAAATTGAATGTTCAACATAGTTGAACATGGCAAATGCAAGCTGCAGAGGCTGCAATATGCATTTTTGAGGAGAACACTCCCATGATGTCAAAGAGGAAGGTGACGACCTATCGTGAAATCAGATCAGACTTTACCAATCCCGAGAAGCCCAAGACCTTGATGCCTGAAGCATACAGCACGAAGGCTGTGGACGATTTCAACACTTTATGATTGTACTTTGTGCACCAAAACCACAGGCAACGATAGTTATACCATGTTATATCAGTTATCAGCCGAAGCCCTCTCTACTCTGCCACAGGCAGTGCTGGATCAACATTGATAGCGCCTCGTTGCGAGTCTCACGCGATACAATGGGTGCACCATAGATAGGCTGGGAGAGATTTGGCATGGGCCTGCTGCGGCTTTCGGCATTTTGATCTCATGGATTGCTGAAGCATGCTGAAGCTGATTGCTGCTGATTTAGGCAATGGAAAGTACATAGACCAGCTCTGTAAATGTAAAAACAATGTCAACTTACTTCACCTTCTCAAAACAACTTCTACAGTCTTGTACACTGGGTACGAGTAGAAAGGGCGTGCTTTGTTTTTGTCGTCCTGGGGTCCCGCACTCTGGACTCGCTGCGTTCCATTCGATCATCGCCCTGAAATCCGCTGAAACGGAGTGACAAGATGCTGTACAAGATGTGAGATGTGGCAAGGCTTCAAGCAGGCAAAACATGGCAAAACATGGCAAAACATTGCAAAACATGGCAAAACATGGCAAAACATGGCAAAACATGGCAAAACATGGCAAAACATGGCAAAACATTGCAAAACATGGCAAAACATGGCAAAACATGGCAAAACATGGCAAAACAACCAGCAACGTGAAGCACTGGGAGATCTCGCCAATCTCACCATTTCAATGTCATAAAATCAGAATACAGATCGGAGGGAACTTCTCAGCTGAGTAATGACAAGTCGCATGAAGTCATAGTCGTACATGCTGGGAAGGGCAAAGACCGCAGCACAAACCTTGGAGGAAGCTTCAGTTTTCACAGCCCTTCAGTAAGGGGACTTGCTCAAATTGGCCATTGCCATTGCTGATAATTGGATGAAACATGACCACAAGAAACAACGACACAGCTTGATGCAACAACACAGGGCTAGTTTGAATTCTCAAATCAGCTCTGCAGGGAACTCACATTTCAACATCAGTCACAACGCAAGGCATTGGGAAGGCCGGCTGGCACCACCGATACGGAGCCACGGTTGAAAGCTCGAACCTGCCACAATGGGCCCAACATTCGAAGAAATGTAGAGGTCCAGAGATATCCAGAGAAGGTTTGCAACTGCAAGGGCTCTTCCAGATGATGCCTTTGCAATCTTTTACATATCTTTACAGCAACCCTGCGGTTGACACTTGGAGAGCTCTGCGGCGAATCTGCAGTCTCAATGTGAAAGCTATCAATTCACCAGTGCTCCGCTACACCAAACCCATCTTTCAATATCTTTACGATAGTTCAACAATGTTCAACATTCAACTTACATTCAACGAATCATTCAACCCGCTTTACTCAAAACTGGCAACCCTCAGCCTGGAGGATGGCTTGTCTCGATTGTCGCATGTAGGTCTGTCACAAATGCTGTCATTTTGGGCACAACAGGTCCTTAAAGCCTTCACATCATGTTCGTCCTCAAGGATTTCTCTGCAGTTCAGATCTTAGACATAGACTGCTTGTTTATGTGACTGTCCAATTTTCTCAAAAACACAGTGCTGTAAGAAGACTCACATAGCATCAGTTATTGTACGGAAGCAACGACTTGTGTCAGGCCTCTAGGTGTCTGATCCGATCATAGCTTGTGACAACCGTTTCCTGGTAGGCCTCACAGATGACGGGAGACGTGGAAACGAAGCGAACTCATTTGTTTTGGGAAATTTGAAAAAGAAATCAGTGTGATTAGTGTTTCAAACCAAATCCGATACAGTAGCTCAGTAGCAGCTGCTCAGCTTGCTGATGTCAAAATCTGCTCAAATAAAAAATGCATGATCCAAAAAAGCCACAAAGGCATGTCTGAAGGCCCGGCAGGATGGGACCATGCCACAACATACTTCTTGGCCTCTCAGGGGGACTGTTTCAAAGTGCTTCATACATTCATATATTTCATACTGCTAAACGCTTCTATCTCATTCTATCTCCAAATCTACAAGGATTATTGAAATGTCAAACGACATTCGTGTCTAGATCAAGAAATATCAGGTTTTTGTCTGCACCGGGTCCAACAGCCTTCAATCCATTTCAATCCTTCATCCAATCATGTAAAAAAAAATCATCTTCCAACGTTCCACAAATACAGCTCCCATGGCCCATGGTGGGATGCCTCAAGACCGGTGGCGTCTCTTGCACGGCCTGGCCATTGCTGACTGTCACTGGCTTGGGGCCCTTAGTTCTGCCAAGTCAACCTATTGAAGTGCTTTTTGATCTTTTTGGTTCCTGGGTTTCTCAAATATTTTGGTTGCTTGACATTTTATCCATTCTATCCAATACGACATGCAATACGATCTAATAATATCTAATATATTCTGACATGATCTGAGTTCATCTGATATGTGTCTGGGTGAGAATCTCAGAGACGAAATACACTCTGTTTTCATTGCGCGATGAAGCTGCTTTTTGCAGCTCCGGTGAGACAAATGAGCTATGGTGGGCCATCATAACCCTCCGGTGTCCACATGGACGAACGGTTTCCAATCGGTTTCCTCGTCTTTCTCCAGAACAACTTCCTGATGTTTTTCCAGATCGGTTTCGGTCTGTGGTATTTCTACATGCAACTTGTCAGCCCTTGGAGAAAGCTGAGTAAAGCTGGCTTCTTTGGCCAAATGACTGCAATGATTGCAATGCCTGCAATGACTACAATCGCTGCAGAGGCAATGCGGCAATGCAAATGTCATGAAAATGGAGGCCACCTGCTGGTGGTACGTGGCCTCCAGTGTCACAGTGTCACAGTGTCACGTGGCGTTGGCACATTGTGTCTATAAGAAACATTGAGAAACCATGCCTTTGGATGTCGTGGGGTCTTGACTGTCAAATCATGCAGTATGTGAACACTGACCTCTGAATCATCACAATCCTTTCAAGTTTTTCAAAGCACATTTTTGATCATCTTTGAGAATGCCCCTCTTTGCGCCTTGCCCATCCTCAGTACTAGTCAGTACCAGAACTTTCCTCGTTCACCCGTGATGATGTCGTACTTCACCCCGGAGTTGTTTGGCTGCTGCATTGGGCGCATGCAGAAAGGATCCTTTCGCAGGAGCTTGTCACCTCAGCGTTCAGACATCTTCGGCTGGAAGTGGAAACAGCAGAAAAACTTATCCCCAACCAAATGTAGTCGCAGGATTGGCACGCAACGAAACAGAAACAACTCAATTTGCCACAGAATGAGTTGAACAGCCTTTGGAATTGTAGGCAGCAAGCCAAAGAACTAACTACGGCAGTACCGAAAAAGACAGAAGCTTTTTAACATGAAACCCAAAGTTTGGGTTTTGATCAGCCTTAAGTCTGTAGCTCTATTCACGTTGATCACCTAATTGCTGCTACTCGATGCAGCAGCAAGAAAGGCAAATCCGAGAGACTGCCTAAAGTCCAATCGCTGATTTCTCGTTGAGCAAAGTTCTCGATTCCTCGGTCGAGGTTGCTAGAATCGCTAGAATGTGATCTCCATCTCATGCGCCATATACACGTACAAATTGATTGACAAATTGACTGGGTTGACTGGGATCACCTTGCTATACACAACAAAGTGTTTGACAAATTGATGGGCGGCTCGTGATGATCATGATGCTGGCGGCACACCCATTCCTGATGCTTTTCGAAAGGTCAGATTGAAAGCTGTCGCCCCCTACTAGTCTCGATGTCCGCTGTACATGGAAACCTATTTGAAGACACGGGCGATCACAGGTGACCATTGGCATATTGTGACATACGGCATACCATGGCATGGCCAAGAGATCCAAGAGATCCAAGAGAACCAAGAGAGCCGAGATTTGCCAAGCGTCGCTGCCGGGAGTGGTTCTTCCGATCTTGCGGATGTCGCGGGGTGCCTTCGGAGCTCCGATGTGACAGCTTCGCAGCTCTCAGAAGGCAAGACTCGGCAGCGTCTGACAGACCTCTGTCGCTCCTTCCCAGACCTGAGGGGATGACTGGATAATCTGTGGAAAATGATGTCTTCCTTCCCTCAAAGGAAACGCTCCAACTTCTAGAAATTCCGCAAAAGGCTGTATTTGACATCTCCAAAATGACAACTCGAGACTAGGGATTGTCTCAACTAACCCACCAAATCATCTTATTGTGTTCCCCTTGTTGTGCTTTTTGGCGGTTTTGAGCTACAATGACCATCTATCCATGTTATATATATATATATATATTATGTATGAGTATAGGATAGTATAGGTGTATGCTCCAGGTGGAGAGATTCAAGACAGCAATGTAGGTGGGGCTGTCTTGCCCTTCCCAAAGAGTGCACACTGGACATGCAAACTACGCAGCCGATCACATTGAAATGTGCAAAAGTCATCATCGGTATCGATGTATCGATGTCGTTTTGATATCTTTGGGGTCACTTGGACATTTCATCCGGTTTTGGGTTGCCAATCTATCACCTTGACGAAGGCTATATTGCTCGGGTTGTCTTATTTGCTCTTATCGTTTTCTGGAGTCGTAATGATGTTATCGTGCAAAGGGCCTGACCCAAAAAACAGGAGCCGGATTTTTGTCATTCCATGTCATTTCTTGGATATCGTGGGCCTGGGTCTCCTAAGACATGTTATGAAACTTCTTTGGCGGCTCTCACAACATCAAAGTACCCTGGCCATCCCTGGCCCATCCGCGCTCCGACAGCTCAGTCTCCCACCTTGAGACATTTCAAGCTGATGGGCAAAGGAGCTCTGCTGCACATCCACATGGGATTCTGTTTTCAGTTGATCGATAGAGGAAAACATGTCCTGAGCAGCATGAGCATCATGAGCATCATGAGCACTGAACAGCATGTCCGATGATGTCCGATGATGTCCTAAGTCTTTGCCGTTTCAAAACTGGCGCTGTGGCGATGCAGGCGATGCAGGCGATGCAGCTGAGTCTCTACTTCGCTTGGCGGCAAGGTCTCCACCCGCGCTTCGCCACGGCGGGGAGTCCAATTCTTCCGATCGACGATCTGCGACACAGGGTCAATCCGAGTTCAAACAAGTGTCAAACAAGTGTCAAACAAGTGTCAAACAAGTGTCAAACAAGTGTCAAACAAGTGTCATGAGCGAACTCGTGTGTCAAGTCTGCCGAAGCAGGTTGTGTTGAGCCTTCTCAGCCCCATCAAAAGTTGAGATTGAGTCTATATTTGATTGATATCTTGAGAATTCTTGAAATCTGTTTGATAATTTGATAATTTGATGGTTGTTTGATGACGTCAATTGTCTCGTCAATTGTCTCAAGCCTTGGGCATTCTCGGCATCAAACTGTCGCTGAGGTCTCTCAACGTTGTTTGATCCGACCCCAACGTCCGTTCCTTGGAGCGTTGAACCACAAAGCAACGCAGGAATGAACGCAACACACAGAAGAATTCCAAGGAATTCCAACATATTCCAAGATATTCCAAGTGGGCATCACTTAGCTTAAGAAATCACAAACCATCCAGTTCTGTAGTTCAGCACAAAAGAGTAGATCTTAGGACAATTGCCTGAATTATACTGATATATATATATAATTATATATATAAAGACTCACCGGTTTCCCGCCTTTTTTGTGCACAGCAAGACCTGTTAGGTCAAAAAACCTCACAGAGGCAAATAAAATAATTACATCACCAAACTTGTTCTTCTCACAAAGAA
>Ga0126342_10005526_pt1 | contig 22100 bp, 21 predicted proteins | sample Cyp1metagenome_FD_92528 | JGI IMG/M metagenome (GOLD analysis project Ga0126342, IMG submission 92528) | Coral microbial communities from Lord Howe Island, Old Settlement Bay, Australia - Cyphastrea 1 metagenome | ecosystem: Host-associated > Invertebrates > Cnidaria > Coral ...
AAGCGCAGGTACGTCGGGATGATCAGTCCCGATATCACAATCTCAAACCACCGTCTTCGTTGGGCAGTGGATGGAATGAGATTCACTGCCCCCCTGCATTAAATTTAATTTAGATTTAGAAAGGGAGAGGACAAAGGAAGAAAAAGAGAGAGAAGAAGTTTTACATCTATTCAGATGTTACACACACACACACATGTGCCTGCAATTCAAACGAATAATGAAATTTGGACGCCTGTGGGCTTACAGAGGTTGGAAAAAATATGTCATATAAAGTTCGAATATAGGTTTAAAGAAAAACAACAGTATACACACACAATAAATAAATTATAATTAAATGTAAATATGCACATGTTGTGCTAGCATACAGCCAAGCAAGTGCCTCCCCAGAACCAATCGTGTTCATACATGTCTCATAATTAAGAAACCGCCGCTCACAAAAGAGGCATGTGATTCAGTGATACATAAATTCTGGCAATCCATGGTATAGGCAACTGGCAAATATATATATATATATGTGCGTGTACATGATTGTACATGTATTATGATATAAATATATATATATATATTATATAATATGTAAATTATATATCATATTATACATATATATCAGAGATTGTCTGAGTACATGTCACTTAAAATGTGCTAGACTGAACAATCTGAACATTTTATGCCAGGATTACTGTCCAAAAATGTGACAGGAAAGATGTCCGCAGTAGATGTCAGGCTGAAGGTCAAACTACACGTCAAAGTACATGTCAAGAGAAATTTCAGAATATGTGTCCGAATGCATGTCACATCATGTCACTGCATGTCTGGATAATGTTAAAGTCCCAGGTCATGCCAGAGCGTCAAGATGCGTGGGGGTCATGATCTTGTCGGAATGAATTTCTACGGTGGGAATCTCGTGAAAAAATACTTTGCACCTGTCCAATTACTGTGATCAAAAATGATAAAAGCAATATCTGTTTGCAAACGCATTAGAGCTATTGCAAAAATATAGCATTTATAACAGCTTTGCAGCCCTGCCAGAGCCGTTGGTTCAGGTGCTCAGGTCAGTTGCCGTCCGTCTCAGAGGTCCAAGCCCGCCGACGCTCAGCCCTCAGTAAACCCGTGCTTGGCTGTGTTGTGATGCCGTGATGCTGACACAGTGATGTCACAGCTTCTCAGCTCAACATTCAAAAGCATCTTTCATGAAGTATCATAAAGTCATCAGTTTCTGAAAAGAATGTACACCTTGATGCCCCCTTCACACGTCCTTCAGTCTGAAGCTCTGCACGATTGAAACTTGTGTTTGAGAACATATGCTGGCAAGAGGCCCGAAACACTAGTTCGAGAATAGGAACTAAAAAGAACTAAAGAGAACTAAAGATAAGTAAAGATAACCAAAGTTTGGAGTGGAGATCTGACGCGTCGAGCCCATGGAGGCGGTGCGTCTTTAAACTCTTCGGGAAGCCCAAAAAGAGACACACCGAGGGCCGCGGATCCCTTGAGATGAGATGCCCTTGTGGGTCGCCCCGTGTCGCCTGCGACCCTACAAGGTTTGCTTGGGAGACATTGTGTGGGACACTGTACAGTATGGCCTTGGAAGACTCAGACACTCTTTTCTTTCACCCTGGTCTGCTGCAACAACGTTGAAGGCAATCTTGTACGTGAATAATCGCGAATAGGGGCTTGTGCCCAGTGATAAAATTGGAGAATCCTGCAGGAGACTGTTGCACGGCAGCCAGATCAGACTCTAATAGAACACTCTTGTGGCACTGTTGTGAGGCACCGTCGCGAAACAGTTGTGGCCACAGGATTGAAGGGTGTGCGAATAGTACCAAGTAGGCAACGTATAGGAACGAGATTTGCTGAAAAAAGAAATGCCAAGCGCCGATCTGCCCCGAAGATCCCCGAAGTCAATGGGGGGTTGGGTGAAGTTGGGGACCTGCGTCCTACAATGCCATACAAGTATCATTTAATAACCAAATCATACTAAATCATACTAAATCTATATTCGGACTTTTCCAAAAGCCAAGTGTGTGCAAATGGGTGACCAACGAAACTCTTATCTCCCGCAACCGCGCACCAACCCATGCATCGCACAGTTGCATTGTTCCAATTGGAGCTGAATCTGTTGAGGATCTGGCCGTGGACCCTGCAAGGTTGGAAAAGTAGAAGCATTTTATAGCATGTTTACATGACAAGGCGTGAACATGAACAATATGTGAACAATATTCATTAAAATATTCATCAAAATATTCAATATGAATGTATATGAATGTGACATTGCTGTGACATATGTGAATTTCTTGGAGAAGATCGTGCCTGGCCTGTGCCAGGTGGCTCAGCTGCAACGATCCCAAAGCACCGCCGATGCCGCCCTTGGCGTCCTCTGGGCGCTGCCAGGTGTCGGACCTTCGAGCTGTAAACTGTGTAAACAGAGAGAATGATGACATGGTGCGTATCATTGGACGCCAAATAGCGCTGTACATGGCGCTCTTGCTACGGAAATGCACCTGTGTGTAGCGGTGTGGCGTTGAATACACAAAACATGCGTATCATATGCGTATGTACGGGCGCAAGAAAATCCGGAACATTTAGCTTTGCTCGTCTTCGCGCCGCCTGTTGCATGCGCAACAGCTGTAGGCCGACCAGTCAAAATACAATTTGCGAAAAGGAAAAATATGGAAAATTTACGTCTTCAAGTTTCTCCCTGGTTCCAGTTTGTGGCAACGCGACGCTTCGTCAAACATATTAAACACAAGGCGGCCTACAATAACTCTCTCAAGCCTGTCGATGCAAAACGTTGGTGCCAGGCAAGAGCTGTTGCTGAAATCATACAAGCGCCGAGGAAACAACAACTTTTGGCAAAAATAGGTTTTTCGACAGATCTCGTCCCTGTGCCGAAACAAGCACTGTGTTGGAGCGCCCAATACTTTCTAAAGTCAGCCCCTTGCTGTCAGATAATTTGTGGGTTGTTTTCCCCTTCTTGTCTCACTTTTTCCCTGCCTTGCTGTCGGGCACTGCGTCCGCCTTCTCACCGCTTGTCTCCTTCTTGTCTCCATTCTTGTCTGCTTGCTGTTGGGTGCTGTTGGGTGCTGTGTCCGCTTCTTGCCGATCGTCTCCCGTTACATCCCCCTTCTTGTCCGCCTTCTTGCTTCCTTTCCTGTCTCATCTTGCTCCCCAAAGATAGTGAGGTTCTCCATGCTTTCTAAATTTGCCCGCCCTCTTGCGATTTGCTCTGCCCTTCTTCCTTTTCCAGTTTTATCTAGCCTTTTGGTGGGTGAGTGTTCGGATTCTCGCCGCTTGTCTGCTTTCTCCTCTCCCTTCTTTCCTGGCTTTTGTTTCTATTCCGGACTGGTCTCTTCCCTTGCTTCTTTTCTGCCTATCTTCTTGTCTCTTGCGCGTCAAGAATCACCATTCTATTCTGTGACAACACCAGCACCAGCAGTTTCTCATTGCAAAGCAGCTCACGCACCATGACCGTCTTTCTTTCTTTGGTGCCACTGCGAAAAACTCTAAAACGAGTATGGTCCCCTTAAGAAAATGCAGTGTGTGGGGGCCGTGGGGGGTGCCAGAACCGGGTTCCACAGTGGTCTAGGTGTCATTACATTTTCAACACATCCAATATTTTCACTGCAAAACAATTATTGGTGCATCAGTGAGAGCAATGGCGGTGCACTGTCCGAATATGTAATATATATTATTTGGGGTTCAATTTAGTGTTAGGGGAAAGGATTATCTGCCTTCTTCTCATCCTTCTGCCTGTTCGCTCCACTGTGTTTGGGGTCTACAGAGGCAGGATGACATTTTGGAAGCGACAAGGTGAGAACAGAAAGGTGTGGTTGCGCTAGTCATGGTGTGCTGTGCTGGATATTGTTTCTCATTTCTCAGCTCCAAACGCTGCTGGCTCTCCTGCCCAAAGAAATCACAATAAATGACTCTGTCAACATAATCGCAGCAACATGCAGCAACCACATGGACGTGGAAGCCCATCAGGTTCTGTCTCAGGCGCATCATGTGAAGTTGAGATCTTTCTGTCTCATACTTTTGGTCTTGTCTTTTGGCTTCCAGGTCCTACCCCTCAAAATAATGCCCGTGAATTTTCCATGGTCAGCCGGTCAGCCTCACCAAAATTTAGAGCCTTTTACACAACCAACTCGATGGCGGTTGAACAGGTTGGTGCTTACACCGCTTATAATGGCTCAAAAGATCCTCTCCATCATGACTTCAAATGACACTTCGTGACTCTCCAATTGTGCCTCAACCTGCACGCTGTCTATTCTCAACTCACGATTTAATGAAGATAGACAATAGAACTCATGCAAATGCCTGACCATCATGTCGCATAGGGATGCATAGGCTAATAGGGTCTCATCATGTGCATCGGTGTGCCTGAAAGAAGATCTATTTCCATTGGGGCGAAGACACGTCCACGACCAGGTCTACAGCCTGCGCAACGTTGTCCGTTTCTCATGGAAAAAGACGTGTTCAAAACCCGCAAGCTGCCAACCCTGGAACCCTGGGGGGTGAAAGAAACAAACCACGGAATATAATATATGTTTTGTATTGAGAAAGATTGGAGAGGGGAAGAACTTTGAGTTTCAAGTCCCCGAAACAAATCCTTTACCCACAGGTGAATTACCCACGTGTTTTTTAGGGCTGGGTTTGGAAAAGGGAATCGAAACGAAGTTTCAAGTTTTGGAAACTAAGGTCACCGGTATGTCACCAGGGCAAGTGGAGTTTCATTGATTTCCTAATAGCAGGCAGCGGGCTAAGGCGCGACATTTTGGAGCCGGAACGGGCCCACTAATTAAGAAAAACAGTGCGTTTTTAAACTTGTGTGCTGGTTGCGCTTTTGTTTTTTCTTGGGCTGAGACAACGATTTGTTGCATTGGGGAAAACAAGGGGTTTGAAACAAACTTTTCTGGGGAAACAAACTTACACACAACCTTGTCCTGGAGGTTTCCGAACTGATTGCCAGAAGAGGTTTGTTCCTGGGTTGGAAATTTACCTACGGGGCAAAAGAGCTCGTTTTGGAAAGAAAACATCCAGCTGAAGTGTGCGCAGGAAGCTTTAGTTTCACTCAGCCAGACAAACCTTTTTGCTCGTTTCCGGACGTTCGTTTTCTGCAGGAAAACATCCCCCACAAAAACAAGGAAACAACAAACTAATTACTAGCTCCCCGCTGGCAAGGTCACACAATTTCCCCGATTTGGTAATCTGTGATAATCTGATATAATCTGTGCATATCAACTGGCCTTCCGATGGTTTCCGCTGGGCATATTTCAGCAGCAGTTCTGACGGAACAGGGGGCAACACAAGGCAATCAGAACAGTTCGCGGTCAGATGGAACATGGAAAAGAGACAACATGAAGAATGAAGAAGCCATAGAAAAACATGAGAAGGATGTGCAGGTGTGAAGGCGTAACTTCAACTCCATCTGCGGGCTGTCAGCCACTAAGGGAAACCTGCTTGCCCAAAGATGATCTATGATTAAACCCTGTGCCAAACGTAGCAGGCCCCTGCCATCAAAACATCCTTGCACTTCAATGCTTAGCAGGGATGCCCCTCATGACATTGAGGGCGCTAGAAACCAAAACCATCAAAAGCATTCAAAAGCATCCAAAAGCACCCTTCAGATGATGGATTCTAGAAACATCATGAAACATCTAGAAACTATTGAAACATATTGAAACTGTGCAGAACCCCTTCACCAAGATCTCATCCCCAGAGACCGTGCTTTCATCGTTGGCCGCGGCAACTGCAGTAAGCAAGTCATCGCCGGTGTTATGATCTGTGCGCAAGACCGGGCATCGTCTGATCGTCGGACATCGGAAGTCGGAGGATGGCACTGATGATGAAAGATAAGACAGAAATGGCACTGATAAGACAGAGAACGGAGGTGCAAAATGGTGAAAACGCAGAAAACACCAAAGTGTTTTGATCACTTTAGCAACTTTAGCACAGGGCATACCCTGCATACCCTGCATGCGCATCGTCACGGCGATGCCTTCCTCGCTGGCCATGTAGCGCCGTTCCGCTTGCGACTCAGCTGGCACAGCCGGTCCTTGTCTGCCTTGCCTTGGAGCAACGAACCACGGCTCTGCAACGCACTGCATCTCCCAATGAAAGATCTTCGAAAACATCGAAAATCTTTCTGAACATCTTGAAGGCCTTTGATCTTCGGGCTTAGAACGCTTAGGAAGAATTGATTGCAACCTAAAATTCCACAGGCAGCACATATTAGTTTTGTCAATGAAGGCATGAGGGCCCCGCGCTGCAGCATGTCCTGATCACAAATTGGAGCGAGATGAGTACATGAGTACATTGCATGGGGATGGTCAACTTGGGGCCACAAATTTGCCGAAAGTCATGGACGGAATGTGGGCAACACGTTGGCAACACGTAAACAGCTTAGCAACAATGCCGTGTCCTTGACTGTGACCCGCCCTGGCTGATGCTGACAAAATAAGACAAACCATGATTCATGGTCTGAAATGATCTGAAGACTTCGGTAAATTCAGAGCGAACATTTGCACACCGAGATCAGGGCTTTGGTGGCCGCTTCTCATCCAATTCGGAGAGGGCCTCCGCTTTATCACTCACCTTGCCAAAAGCCAACCACAAATTGACACATCCACACATGTAGCATATGTTATATATCAGAATAGTGAAAATGCGCTTGATTCATGCGCAGCGTGCATCGAAATAAGTTAACTCCCCCCGAGTAAATACGGCCCCCATCATCTTTGACCTAAAATGCCAGAATATGAAGAGCCTCAACAATCCTCAGCATCTAGACAGCCACAGGCAGATATGACAAAAGCATTGAAAGAGGAGATCACGAAGCCTATCTATATAAACTGAATATCTAAATCTATTTAATCAACATTATTCACATATGTTTTTCATATTTTTCTGGGTGTTCTCTACAGTTCATCGTGACCGGGGTTTGTCCGTGCGCCAGCCTGGTACCTCTGCGAAACCTGGGACATGGTACGCCATGTGCACCAGGCATCAAGGAAGCGCAGAGGAAACGGAAAAAAGAAAACGCGCACGGAATCAACATGATGAAATCTGATGAAATCAACAACGCACAGAAACAAATATATAAAAACAAATGAACTAAGCCAAACATACCTAAACTTAAATAATCTAAGCACAACTTTTATTCGAACGGTTTTTCATGGTTGTCGAAAGGTTGTCGCCGGGCGCCAGGCTCCGCATCCCATGACAGCGCCCAGTGCGGCCCCGCGGACGCGGCGTCATGAGAGCCACTCTGCACAGAGACAAATGATATAATGTATATATATATGTATATATTATACATATAATATATATATATAAGCAAAGCATGATATAACATAATCAAAATACAGTACATATTGCATGTGTACATACTTATTTTATATGCTTACTGAATTACAAATGAATCACAAAAAAATGTGTATACATACAATATCACATTGACATATGCAATATGTCAATTACGCAGATGTATTACATTGTATTACGCACTGCATTTGTACATGATTTGATGCACGTGGTATGTAAATGTTGTGGAATGCACAGCGCTGTCTTTTTCTTTGCTGTCTGAAAGTCGGCCTTACAGCTCCCAAAGGCCATCAAAGGCCAAAGGCAAAGGAGATGCCACATGATCCACCTAGGCCTAGGCCAACCATGTGGTTGGCCATGAGAACACTGCGTTCTCTTTCATGATCTAGTCATCTCTTATTCTTGGCTAGTTGAAATCGTGTTGGTATCATGTTGGCTCCGAACACCTGATATCTTTTTTGTGGGGCTTATGCCGCTAGAATTCGAAGTTTCATTCCATCACATTGACTCCCCGTTTGACTCACATGTTTCTCGTCTACATGTTTTTTGTCTATACATGTTTCACGTAGAAACTACGCGTCGCTACGCGTCGCTACGCGTCGCTACGCGTCGCTACGTGTTGTGGCATCTCCCACCTGGCGTGGCTGGAAAGGACACGAAGGTCGCACAGCATGGGCTCGTGAGATGCGGACGGGGTGACACGGTCCGACACCTGGTGTGCAAAACGTGGTCTGACACGTGGTGAAACGCATGGGCCGCATGGCGTTGTACCTGGCTATGTGGCAAATTGAGGTGCCTGTTGCAGTGCCGACGTCATCCGACTGTGACATGTAACTCATGTAATGTCATTACTTTCACACAAACTAAGAAAATAAGAAGTACACCCCTTGCTGTCTTCAGTCTTCAACCTTTACTCGAAAAAATAGATAGAATCAGATAGAAATAGATAGAAATAGTGTGTTTCTGCTTTCTTTCGTAGCATGTTGGGTCGCTGTTTGAGTAAACGATTCACAACATATTTCAAATATGAACAAAAAATGTTTGATTCCTGATGATTCCTGCTGTCTGCACATTTAAAACCATTTGGCACCTGAATCATGCTGAACCTGTTGATGTCTGCGAATGGTCAAAAAATGTAGCCCCAGCCCTGACGCATGCTATCCAAAGATTCAGCTCCTTGGAAGATCAGGACCGAGGCCATTGGGTTCACTGGGCGCAACTCGGCCGTGTGAACCATGGCATATCAAGGCATGCGGCATAAATTAAAAAATCACGCAAAATAAGAATCACGTATCCACGCGGTATCTCCATGTATCTCCTAGCTCCCAACACATCTCGTCACATCTGCGTCACATCTGCGTGACCGCGTGTGAGATTTTGATGAGATTTGGCTCTGTAGATCACTGATACCCTCTGGTAATTTAACATAGCTATTGAAAATGACATAAAATGACCATTTATAGTGGATTTTCCCATTGAAAATGGTGATTTTCCATAGCCATGTTAGTTTACCAGAGGGTAATCACTGGCCCACCAAATCCAATCGTTGAATCCAAAGCCAAGTTTCAAGGGGAGCGCGGCATGGTTTTGGTGAACAAAGGAGCGACCCATGATGGATGGGCTTCCTCTTCAAACGAATGAGCCACAGAATTTCTTGACACAAGGCGTTTGTATGCGTTTGTCTGATAGATCTGATAGACAGAAAAGTCTGGAAGAGCCCCGGAGTAGAAAGCATGGCAGGAATGCTTCAAAACATCTCCAAAAAGGTCTGCAGTAGATGAGACATTTTAGGCTTCGAAATGCCAAACATTCAAAACGGTTCCATGCTTAATTTTCAGCGGAAAAACACGCTTGAAGAGTCTGAGATATGAATTTCTCCTTTGAGAAAATGCGTAAAATCCCTTCAAATGGATGTTGCAAATCAAGATGTAACTATGATGGGTAATGATGACGCAAAACATGACGATTAAAATGATGAAAATGTGAAACCTTCAGCTTCGTGTGGCATCCGCTTGCTCTGCATTCGACGATTGTCTCGAGTTTCGTAGCCGTAACCCTGATCCTTGCCGCTACACTCCGATCCAAGGCTTGACTGCGCATGCCCTTGGGTCTCTTTGACTGCAAAGCAGACATGTCATTGACTCGTTATTGCAAAACATGCTCCCAACAACGGTCCACAATCAAAAAGATCCGCCACTGTGTAGTTCAAAAGGTATACACTGTGTGCCCTTTTTGCGATCTGTTTCGTCTTCCTCTGGTATGGACCCCAATCGCTTTGAGCCTGCATGTGCACATGTAGCCGCTATAGCCATATCATGCCATATCCAAGAAGCCCCATATGAACGCATGGAAAATCATGATCCGATGGCCATCGATGGCCTATGACTGGTGTCACAAGAACAGCCACGGCTCGGCGTGCACGGCCGCTTCGGGATTCGACTCGAGTCGAATCGACGAGTGCACAGCACTCCAGCGCAGCTCCGCAAAGCACTGGAACAAAATGATGCGACGTGATGCAAAGATATGCAAAATATTCACAAAATGTCTCGCAAAGTTCTGAGCTGTGAACTACTCCATAAGCTATATAATGCTATATATACTTGTACTCTATGACATGATGCACATTATAGAGAAACCATGAGAAACCGTACGGCATTGTGCGGCAATATTCTGTACTTGCAAAACTTCCCATGATTTGCAGAACTTGCATCCAATTTGCACAGAGGTTTGCACAGATTCCCCGGAGCACAAAGATTTGCGCAATGCATGCGGGCCCTGCAGATGTCAAGAGATTTCACTGGCTGAATGACAAGCATCTGGTTGAAATCTTGGAGGTGTGTGGCGTGCTTTTGCTTCCGATGTGCAAAATATTGAAAAAATCATCAGGGCCATCTTGAAGAGCCGGGCACGACAGTAACAGAGCCAGGTCGTTAACTTCCTGCTCCTTGTCTGAACATGTTTGAACATTAAGCATGAAACCGCCTCTGGAACATTGGTGACGAAACAGCATGGGAGAACCTAATGATTAGAAGAGCCACAGCATTCTGAGGATGTCTAAGGAGCTATTTGACTCGAAGGCTGTGACAAGTTGCAATGTGTCTTGGCGACAGCCACTGCTTAGCAGTGGCTGAAGTGGCTGTCATGTGAAAATAGTCGCATGCGCCTGCTGGAACATTGGTCCTTTGCAGATGACAAATATATAGTAGGTATGTGATCATTTGCAAATGATTTGCAAATGATTCAATGATGATACGTGCTTCGGATCATCACAAGCTGAAGCGCGTGCTCAATGGTTCTCTGACCTTGCAGCGCACAAACCAGAACAGACCTCAACAAACCTGAATGCTTTGGCCGCTTTCACCCATACATTTGCTTGAAAACGCTGTGCACGTGAAACATCTGAGCAAATGTAAAACTTCTTTGTATTTCTATGTGTCGACTATTCACGGAGAATATACGCAAAGGAGGGACGGGGTGCTTTTTCGCAGTCATGTTCAATTTCAGTTTCCCTAATTTCTTGCTCATGTTGTGATGCTATCCCAGTTAGCATCGCTTGAAACAAATGGCATTGAAGCGCTAGACAGGACATATATGCCCTATGACCATCCTTTGTGGAAATCTAATGCGTCAAACATTGCTGAAAAAAACAAAGCCAGCAACATCCAGGAAACCCGTTTCTAGAAAACATTCGAATGTTTTGATCGCACTTCTTTCTGCACCTCTGGTGTAAACTTACCTATGTCCACCGACAACATGTTTTGCCTATGCTTACTTTTGTTGTCCGTTTCAGTTCTCAAGGCCAACAAAAAACTCCACAAAGAGCTCGCGGGAATGCAAAGAAAAACTAAAATTTCGGCCCTTGGTCTCCAACTGCATCGTAGAATGGCGTCCCAACCATGGCCATAGTGCCTGAACAGTGACATGAACGGTGACATAGATCATCATACAAGGCGCCACGTAGATCCACCTCGATCCACATCTATCCACATCTCCCAGATCATCTTGGAGGTCATTTCCGACGATCTCCGATGTTTTGCAATGAAACAGTGGTAAATTGTGACAACTGTCGCACCTGTCCAGGGCGGTTGCGGCAGCGCGGGCCTGCGGCACAGCCATGTCACAAAGGTTGATGCATTGACACAAAGACAGACACAGCGACGTGACAATGAAGGAACAACTTGAACATACTTGAACCATGACTCATGACTTGAACAAAATGGACAAAGACAGCATCAGTCACAATCATGTGTGGGACATGATGTGACATGGTGTGATGTGGTAAAACTGCATGTCGCGCTGCATGTCTTGCCAGGTCACTGTTTCATGTGGCTGATGATTTGCTCCAGCTCAGCAACCCACCGGTCCTGGTGTGCTGACCACCAGCAATGTCCAATGGCAGCAACCAACACATGAAGCACCGGTTTTGTTCGAACAAACTGAGGCTGAGGAAGGACCTCTCTAAGACACCGTGCCTAATATCACCCGCATGCAACAAACCAGTGGAACTAAACCAAGACATCCTAAGACATCCTACAAGACATCCTATAAGACATCCTAGTATACCGCAAACAGTTTCAAGGGCAAACTTTAGAAATGTACCTGCGGATTCGGTGTCTTCTAAATAATCTATAAATATATATATATATATAGTTATCTCTCTAAATGATCTTCACATGGTAAATGCGGCAATCACTTGTTTTGACCTTTCCGGGCGCAGAATTTGTCGCGCCTCTTGAATTTGCAGGAAATATAGAGGGAATGACGTTGATGGCCTTCAGCAGCATGAACTTCGAAAGCAAAACAGCTCGAGGACAACAACGAAAAAAAAACCAGGCCCAGTGCAAACAAATATATAGAAAAATTGAAACAAAAAGAAGTACGCAGTCAGCCACAGCAAAAACGACTGCAGGGCAGGGAAAACATTTCAATGGAAAAGTAGTGAACATGAAGAGTTAAGGACAAAAAATTATGATCTAGGATGGTCGACGGTCGAAGCGGATGATGATCGGATGGAGAAGATCGGAAGATCGAGATAGACAGGTTTGAAGACATGTAGATCAAGAGACAGATGAAGAGACATATAAAGATTAAATATAGAGGGATGGATGGATGGATGGATGGATAGATAGATAGATAGATACATAGATAGATAGATAGATAGATAGATCGATCGATCGATCGAAAGATTGGTTTCCGATTTCATATCTGTTTCGGAACTGGAAAAAAACACGTTCTCCAAAAACACTGTGTGGTTTCACTCACGCTGCGTCTCCACTGATCTTTGAACTCTAGCGTGTTCTTGCTTCGCAAACTCTCAAAACAACAAAATTTCTTTGGCATGAACTTGTGAATGCATTGTTGATGGATGGACATGTCTGGGAAAGCGAACTCAACTGCGAACACTTCTGAAAAACAATATGTCGCCCATTTGACAAAAAACAGTACATATTTCGTTTTGATATACGGTGGAAAAAATTGAGATCTCACCGAAATTCGTATTGAAGTGAATGTTGGTCACTTGGTCACCATGCTGCACCAACGTTGCCAGTGCCTGGAATCATTCCAAAGCTGCGCCTTGGCAAAACCCTTTTGTTCCTCAGCTTCGTAGCTCTCTCCGCACAAGGTGTCATGCCGTGCAATGCGGTGCAATGCGGCACAAACTCAGCACACTGAACGCACTGGTGTCTCATTCACACAGCATGCGTTTATCTGCTGAGGATCGCAAAGAAGGATCACAGCGGCCGGTTGCTGTGTTTCTTCCTGCACCAAGCAAACACGGCATTACGTGACACATCTCATCTTGTTCCCAGGCAAGGAAAATACAAACCTTGGGTCCAAATTTCCGCATAATATGCATATATATATATACCTTTGATAAATTATCTCTAGCAAACACCCAGCACGCTTATTTTCCACGTGCTCGCTGTCTTGGACCATCTTGAGCCAAGCTTGGGCAAAAACATATACAGGGGGCGAAATTTCAACACCCCTCCTTCAACCCTAGTGATAACTTAACTACACTTTCGTTGGTTCTAAATTCTTTGCTCCACTGGCCTTTCCTTCACGGAACTCTTGGCGCAGTGTTCTCCTGTGTTTTTCACATGTTTCTCTACTCACAGGTTTTGTGCATAGGTCAGCTAGATTTTGTTTTGTATTCACGGATTTTGCGGTCAAGTCATTGTTCGCCACGCGTTCTTGTACCCAAAAGTATCGGGTTTGTACGTGACGTAATTTGCCTAGACCGCGTCTTGCAGCTGTACCTCTTGCTGCTGACGAATCGGTCAGCACGATTAGGTCGTATTTCTGACCCCAATCTGCCATCAGCGATTTCAGACCTAGTCCTAGTGCAGCACCGCGGGTAAGTGCATAAAACTCACTCTCTCCACATAGCGCAATGGTTGATTGCAAGTTTGATCCGTGTTTGCCATGTTTCACGCAATGTATTCCAATGGATATAGTGATATAGTGATATAGTCTAGTGTATCCAGTTGTGCTTCGCCAGGTCAGTAGGCATCCGGCATGGTCGCTGTCTGCGTGTACTTTGATCAGATTCGTAGGTCGTTGGGTAGTACACGTTGACTACTCTTGGTCGTCCTACCAAGTATCGTCCCAATCTTTTCAAGTCTTTCATGTCGCTTTCATTCGGCGCTTTCATCTTTCTCGTCAAGACTTTTCACAGTTTCACTCAGGTCTGCTCTCTTGAGCTAGGAATTGGGCTCCCACCACCAAACTCCTGTAGAGCGTGGTCTGCTCTGCCGTCACTGGTGGGATTCCAACCGATGCCAGCACTTCAGACCTTTTCTTCTTCCCCGCTGGTGTAGTGAAACTCTTTGCATTTTGCAGATTCAATTGTCTTATGATCATCTCAGCATGTCTTGGATCTGCTTCGTAGGTTACTCGTCCAGTTTCTTGTTCGTATGACACAATCCTATTTAGGATCGTCAGATGTTTTCCGGAACCTTTTCCGATTTCTCCATCACATCTGTATTCGTACTTTTCCTTCAATACTTGTTGCATGTACTCTTGCCCCCCTGGTCAGCTAGTACCAGGAAGTCATCTCCGTGCACCAGTAGTTTGATATCCAGCTCATCGTGTCTGAAGACACTTGTCCAGGCCTGTCCCTGGTGGGAGTGTTTCCTTTTCAGATGGTTGGAATAATCTTCCTGCCACACGTGGCTCGCATCTTGAGTCCCGTACATGGTTTTCTTGAGTATTGCGCAGTATCCTTCCTGCCCGGCTCCAGGTGGCAATGTGACGTATCTTTCTCTCTGAGCCCTTCCATAGACATGAGCTCTTGATATATCGTATAATGCCAGCCTCAGATCTTTTCCTTTCTTGTTCTTCTTCCTTGTTGCCAATTCTGAGCATAGGATCTGAGCCGCTTCTAACGGAGGCACGTTGCTGAACAACATATGTCCAGGCAATGCTCCATGTTGTTTCTTCACTTCACGGACAACGATCCTCGATCTGTAGTTTGGGTGTTCTCTGTCACCCTTTTTCTGTCTATCCATTTCAGTGTTATTGGCCCCTTTCCCGTTCTTTGCCAACATTCTTCAACTGTTCTCTTTTCGTACACCTTTGCACGGTGTAACCATTGTAGTTCTTCTTGTCTCGCTGCTAAGACTCCTTGTGTGTCCAACTGTGCTCCAGTGATGTCATCGAAGAACATCTGATCTTCATGGTCTTCCTTCTCGTGCATATTTTTCCCTGGTACAAAGTCCTCTTCGCATTCTTCCAGGTTCATGTCTTCATCTGGACTGGGTCCAGCTTTCACTGAATGTACTTCTCGGTATTCATCAGCTTTCATTTGTCTCTTGAGTGCTCTAAGCACTGCTCGAACTAGAGCTGGAGGGTATATTCGGGCTATCTTTGCTCGTCCGTTCACTCGGTGGATGTGGCGATGCCGCTCATGCTTTCCGCCAGGTAGGTCGTTTGTACACACTCCACGCAATGTCTCTGCCAACTCTGGCGAGTTGGTCATCCAACACGTGGGTTTCCGGATGTATCCTTCTCCGAAAACATCTCTTCCTGCCATCTTCCACCTACACATTGGTCCTTCTACAATCTCTATACTCGGCATCCCACCGATTTCTTCGGATGCACTCTTCTTTCCACGACTTTGCTGACTTCGGATGTTCATGTAGGAAATACTTCCCTTTCTTGATCCTTTGTTTGTAGATCGAACATGATGTTTCCAACATCTCTTTTCCTTCTTTCAATCTTGCTTGGAATTTCCCTGGGTCCGTTCTTCCTTGGGTTCAATCCCTGTAAAATCGAAAATTGGTCACAAGGCGGGCTTCCTGTAGTCAGGTACGGACCCTCTTCATCCAGGATCTTCTCAAGACATTTCACCTGTGTTTTGTCCGTCAAGTCCCAACCTGTTTCCAAATCAACTGCGTATCCAGGAAGTAACCCGACTGCTTTGCACTTCTCTGTGAATCTTGGTGGTGAAAATATTTCCGTCACATCATGCGCTCCCAATGCATTCAGTTCTGTCTTTGTAGGATCATCAACTTGCGACTCCACTCCAATGTGAAACAATGACTGGATGTCTTGTTCTGGATCTTGTCTCCGAATCTCCGGTTGCGGTACAACTGGTGACCAAAACTGGTCGCGACTGAGAGTCGAACCTGGCGCTGCTGATCCCAACGCGGCTCCCTCTGCTGAAGCAGCAGGGGGCTCCGACTGGATGTCTGCTGAACCTCCGGTTGAAATAACCACAAGGGCTCTGCACTTCCTTCGGCTTCATGGATCGTCCACTGATTCACCTACCCTCTTTTCACCTTTGTTGGGTTTCGCTCTTGCTTTCTTTCCAGGCTCTCCTCTTTCCACTCCTTCTTGGTTTCTCTTGGGGCTGGTGACCATTTCTTCCTCGGGTTGTCTCAAGGCTACCGACGATCTCACCTCTTGTTCCGTCGGATCTGGCAATCCTGATACTTCGTCTTTCGCCTTCTTCGTCTTTCCTTCTTCCTGTCTTTTCTCAACATCGGCCAATCTCTTTTGACCTTCTTCGGTGCCTTTCAACCTTTCCATCAGCCCGTTTCTACAGGTCATGTTGTGGGTAACCGATGGTAGTCCGACCATCAACGCCTCACACCCTTTGCAGCCAGATGTGTGGTCATACGTGCCGTCCTCTTTCTCCAGGCCTTTCTTTTTTACATACAACTGCCTTGGTCCTCCATCTCTCACAGCAGGAGTCCGCCTTTGTGTGGCTTCTGGCAATGCTATGTACAACCTGTGTTCTAGATCTCCCGCGTCCGCTGGACGAAGCAGTCAGGGGGCGCCTTTAAGATCCTTCAGCTCAGAACGATCCCATCATTCTGTCTCCGGTCTCCTATGCGCCGTATTTCCTTTGACCACTCCTTGGCTTGTCATGACCAGCACGTCTGCATTTCTCACACGCGTTCCCACGGTAATATCCGCTCATCACTCTTCTTCCAAGATCGCCACTTTTCCTTTCACCTGTTGCCCCATCATCTACTTTGTATCATGTTCCTTTTCCAATTGCTTTTGCACAAATTTGATGAAGTTGTCTTTGGGCCTTGGACATTGGAAGTCAGTTTTGGAGCAGCAACGTGTGTCTGCAGCTCGCAGTGGAGCTGCTGCATCAAGGTTCCTTGGTGCCGCGCCTGCACGCGTAGTTCTACGGTTACATGGTGTTCCGCAACTGTCAAATCGCATAGGAATGACTGCACCAAGGCTCTCTCTATGATATGTTTGGTGATGTTATTTCAATTTCGTGTCTAAAGCTGAGTAGATAGACCGGGGAGAAGCAAATGGCAAATGCAAGAGATGTCGCGAAAGAGAGATGCCAACAAAACTTATGTGTCACGGGAAAGAAGCATTGAGAGAAAGATGTGTCAGCAAACAAGAATGTCGAGAGGACAAAGATGCCGAGTAGTAGAGACACAGAGAGACAGAGAGAGAGAGAGAAAGAGAGAGAGAGAGAGATCAAAAGAAGGAGCTGTCAGGGAAAAGGACCGTCGAAGAAAAACAGAGATGTCTTGCTTGTACAAAAAGCGTTTACTGAAACACGGCATGCAAAATGTCTCGCCCGCACTCCCAGGGTCCTAGAGGAAAGCAACCTCCTACTGGAAACTCCCGCCTGCAGGCCCTTCTTGTAGAGATACATTTACTTGCAGCAACATTAAGTTCTTTTCGCAAGCAGCCTTTTGTGGAGCAAAAAAATATGACTCCAGCGAGACAAGTTTGATATTCTAGGATATCCGCGCAATGCTGTCGGTAGAGGTTACAGAGCCGATGTGTATCTGCGCAATGCTTTCTGGCAGAGAAGAAGCGTATAATTTAGAGTAATTAGAGCAGAGCAGAGAAGAGCAGAGCGGAGCAGAGTAGAGAAGATCCGAGAAAGAGTAGAGAAGAGCAGGCAAGAGTAGAGCAGAGTAAAGCAAAGGAGGGGAGAATAGAGTGGAGAAGAGGAGGAAGTTGCGAGCAGAGAAGAGCGCAACGGAGCAGAGAAAAAGAACAAAAGAGCAGTGGAGAAGAGTAGAGGTGAGAAAGCTATGGCAAGGTCAAGAGAAAGAAATGATGAGATATCATACTCTTCAAAGGGAGATGATGTCAAGAGAAAGAAAGAAAAAGAGGTGCTAGAAAAGAAAGAGACACCTAAAAAGCCAAGAGCAAGAGATGGAAAAAGAAAGAGATGCCGTGAAAAGAGATGTGAAGAACAAGAGACAGCAACAGAAAGAGATGTCACGCAACGGAGCTGTCATTTAAACCCGGTCTTGCACAGATCCTGCAAACGCCCTGTAGGTATTGAACCCCTGAAACTTTTGCCCACGGCTTGCCCGGCTACGACTTGTATGCAAGTCTTCTGTTCTTGGCGCACTGGATGTGCGCAACTCCCCATGATGCGCCTCCGCCAAAATGTCCATGCAGGGTTTCAACTGCCGCCAATCAGACAACAGAACGTAGAAGCCGCATTGGTTGCCGCTTATGGCGGAACCTGGTGTTCCTCGTCCTGAAGAATTGAGATTGGGCCTATGACCGGCCGTGCGGCCATGTCAATGCTATGCCTGCAACATCCTGCAACCATTTTGTTACAAGTCTGTTCAAACATCGTTTATCACCAAGCACCCGCAGTCCTGATGGTGCATCTGGCTTCCCTGAATGGTCATCCTCGCCAATTTCCAAGGCACAAATCATCGTAGCACATGGTGGAATACGTAAACCTTTGGTTCACCTTCGAAGGACATCAAGACACTAAGAAGATCTAAGAAGCCCAAACCATCTGCCCTACCATGCTCGGCTTCCAGTTGCAGCTCACTTGGGGCTGACCAACTTTGCATAAAAGTCCTGCTGATTTACTAGGGAACAAATCTGTCAAGTCATTTCATTTCATTTCATGTCTTGCGCCCTGCGTGCCCGTAATGGCACCTCGACGCAAAGTTCTTTGCAATTTACAGAGGTAGTTTGGTGATGTGAAAATAAGCAGAAAGCCGGAATCAAAAGGGCAACGGGACAAGGATGGCAAAGAAAATTTCCACTTTGCAGGCTATGGCTATAGCAGCGAACCCGGTAGAAAAAACAAAGCAACACCATATTAGCAAAGTTGTAGAAATTTTAATGGAAACCAAATACATTCCTGAACGACCTTACACATAGCTGACGTAGCGACTAGGACAGGGGGATCATCATCTTCTCTACAGCATGTGAAAACCGAACGAATCGGTCTGTCTCGGTGAATCCGATGAATTCTTTAGATGTGATGGCTTCAATCTGCTTCAATCTGCTTCAATCTGCTTCGTATTTCAATGTAGTGTGTGTTGTCCGCCGTTCTTCATGCCTTCATGGTTCTAGGTTTCTGCCTACCCTCAAAGATCTATCTATTGCGTAGGACTGCAAATACGAAACCTGGAAGCGAGTCCGAGAAAAACAATGTGCTGCTTTCCAACTATATATATATATATTTGAGAAAAATATAAAACCATGCGACATGCCTGCCATCGGCCCCGCATGTGCATGCAGGACAAAGGGCTGCAAATCTCTCACTCACTGGAATGTCTCGTTGCGTCTCTGGCTCAGCTCTTCACCAGCCACAGCTTGAACTTGCCCGCAGTCTTCTGACCTGAAACAACTCAAAAGGACCAAAATAGTTAAAAGGGCCAAAAACACGAGTTGCAACAAGGCACACCTCAGCAAACCCAAGCGTCGATCACATACCCATCATGTCACACATCACACAATGCTCGCACAGATTTTGCGCAATGTCGGCAGGTTTTGGGGCGGCTACAAATGAGTTCGCCCTCGAAGCGTGACCTCACATCACAGAACGGCGGCAGCACACACACACAGACGCACTATGATATAAAGCAGAAAACAGGACTCCGCGAAATGAAAATAACGAAAGACCTGTAGATTCAGTGACTGCTCTCGCCGTGATACGCGCGGGCTGCATGCAGTATGCGTATGCACACTCTCTTTCCATCTCTTTCCATCTCTTTCCCCTCTTGACAACTCTTTTCATCACAGTCGGCAGGTCGCCAGAACTCTGAGCTTCCTCGCATGATGAGTTGCAGCTGTGCGCGCAGCATTGCCGCGTCGTGTTTGTGGCAGCGCTCATGGCACCACACAGCCTGAAATGCGGTGCCACGGGTGCCGACGGCACTGGCGCTGGCAGGTGCAGACCTGGGCTGCGTCATGGAGGTGGAGGTGGTCCAACGCCGAAACATTCGAAGATTTCGCCCAAAGACGTAAGGAGGAAACATTGGGCTTAAAGTACCCGCTAAGAGAAACAACAGCGCAGAAGCAAAGAGCACATTTGTGATTCGAATCTCAGCATATGTTGGATTATCTATCTCAGCATATGTTGGATTATCTTGGCACACTTTCGCACTGGAAAACAATGGAAAGCGCCACCAAGACACTTTGCGACGCTCGCCTCAGTGTAGAAACTTGGAAGGAAAGTTTCAAGTCAATTACAGAGTGCTCCACTGTTGCTGCATCTACGTCTGCAAGCATTATCTCAATGTTTTGGCCATGGTGCAGAGTTCACCCGAATGGCTGTGCAGGGGTCCATAGCGAAGGAGGCTGGCGCTGGCGCCTCTGCTTTGGGCACAGCCACGGATCTCCAAACAGATCCCATCGCTTTTGCCGCCATGGAGAGCCCTGCAACTGCAGTAACTGCAGATTCATGAATCACAAAGATTATAAGAGACTTGTGAATTACAAAGGTTTCCAAAAATTCTTTGAGGCACTCGGCATCATTGGGCAATGGCTGCCGAGGAATGAAAAAACAATCATGCAAAAACTCACGGGCACATCATGTTCGCATTTCTGGCTTGGCAAGGGCAAATCATTATTGAAAGGCCGAGTTGAAGAGCCAGAGGTTGCCCAAAAATTGGACTCGTTGCTGTTTCCAGCGGCTTTCGTGAAAATAAGGTGGCATGAAACGACATGGGGCGACCCGTTCTCCTGCACTGCCCCAAGGGTAGCCACCCTTTGCACCTTTGGCCTTGGTGAAATTGAAATAAACTGAACATGTATGAACATGTCTGATCAAACACGCGCACATTGTTGATCCAAGCCTGTGGGTTTACCTCTTCACCTGCATCCAGCGTAGCGAAGAAATCCTGAATCAGCGCAAGCCGAGTAGCGACACTCAGTGATGATGTCTGATGCCAACGCGCCAATTTGTGTGATCACAACATGGAGACAACAAGGGCATCCTCCTGCCTCCTGCTGTCGAAAGTAGTCAAGGTTGTGGAAATTGTGCCCAAAACTCTGGAAAGAACCCGAAGCACTCTGTCCGGACTCCTGTATACACAGGTCCAAGCATCAGTTCATGACGAGTTTCTCTGGAGAAAGCAGTTTCTGGAAAATAAAAACATCCGCAAGTACAGTGAGCTAAGTACAACAAGGTACGACATGATACAACTACAACATTTCTGGTGTTCATGCTTTGTCCAAACATTTTGGTTTCTATAATATGGCTTGAAAAACCTCCGGTGAAAGCCTGGCAAGGCAAGATTGTCAATGTCATTGAGTCATTGATCAACGAAGAACAGTTGAAAAAACGCTCTGCCTGTCTTCCTGGCCACGGTATGCTTGGTATGTTTCACAGCCTTTCACAACATGATTTGCACATGCTGCGCGCACTGAGTCACTGTGCTGCAGAATTTGTGGCAAGCTTTGATTCCCATGGTCCTGCAATTGGTCGTTGTCGCTAGGCCAAAACCTGGCCGCAAAGGACCGAAAGGAGCCTGGTGGGGAAATTGGAGAACTGACTCAAACCCAAAGAACTCGTAACACGGATACGGAATCATACGCGTCAAACGAGGATTGGGAGTAGGTCTTCTGGACCAAGGAATCTGAAATACAAGTTTTGAATCCTGGAGGAATATGGGCACGTAGCTTTCAGTTTCAAGAAGCAGGAGAGAAATCTCGCCAACGTATGCCATGGGTGGGTTTCTCCGAAGAGTGCTTCAAAAAACAAATCGTTCTCGGTGCTGCCACGCAACTTAATTTCATCCAAGTGCCTCCTTGTGGCAGAAAAATGGAAAGTCTAACGCCAGTTTTTGCAAATATTTTTGAGCTGCCTTCCCACACGAAAGAGGATATTGAGAATGAGGGTGGGAATGCAAATGATGATGAGGACGAGGACAGGTGGATGATGGGAATGTTCACGGTGATGATGGTGATGATGGTGATGATGGTGATAATGGTGATGATGGTGATGATGGTGATGATGGTGATGATGGTGATGATGGTGATGATGGTGATGATGGTGATGATGGTGATGATGGTGATGATGGTGATGGTGA
>Ga0126342_10005527_pt1 | contig 22097 bp, 20 predicted proteins | sample Cyp1metagenome_FD_92528 | JGI IMG/M metagenome (GOLD analysis project Ga0126342, IMG submission 92528) | Coral microbial communities from Lord Howe Island, Old Settlement Bay, Australia - Cyphastrea 1 metagenome | ecosystem: Host-associated > Invertebrates > Cnidaria > Coral ...
GGCAGATTAATTCATTGGTGTACAGTGAAGAATTTGGGGATATCTCGAAGTAGTATCCCAATGGCACATTATATAGCCTTGCCTTGACCTGAAAAGCATGCTGCTCTGTAGTCTACCCCTATATGATTATATAATATGATCAATATATGCAATATCAGAAACTAATATATGAATATACATATATATAATTATATATACATATATATATATACACGTATATGAATATATATATATATATATATATATATATATAATATTTTGTACAATCGAAATCTTCGTTGCTTTCGCCTTCCATTTAAGTTCTCCTTCCTTTCAAAACCTCTCGCGAGATCTGAAGATCTGAGATTTTTATGGAAGAGCCCAGTTTCCCCATGAACTCCGACCAAACCATGGTCAATTTACAGGGGTTGGGAACTGTCCCATTTTGGGAATATTGGACATCACCTTATAGTAGCCATTATAGACCATATACCTAATGGTTGGGTGATGTTCAATGGGAACATTTAATGACCCATGATTTATGTTCCCTTTGTAGAGTTTCAAAGAACTTGTGGATTACTGTACTGTACATCTCAAATATCTCAACATGTTCCTGGTGCAACCTCCAGACTCCGAAGCTTCTATACCCTTCAAATCGAAAAAATCCACCAGCCCGACTCACCCCGAGTTGAATTTGTGCAGCCCCCTTTCTGGTGCTAAACGTAGGGAATGGTTTTTTTTTCCATTACAACTAGTCATCCCATTCCCTCATTCCCTACTAAGCACAAGCAAGTCCTATCAGCCATTTTCCCCATGGATCAGCCAGATGCCAGCTGTCTTCATGGGCTGTAGGGAGACGCAACACTCCACGCATATGCAGGCGCCGGGGGACTGGTCACAGATCCATTTGATAGGCAGCAAATGTGGAAATTGAAGATGATTCAAGCACCAGCCATTGAAGGCTTCAGTCATTCTGAGTCATTGCTAGATGGCTATTTCATGGCCATTTCATGGGATATAAATCATGGGGGTGGGATGAACGGTCCTCAGGGTTGCTCCAAGAGGGGGGCTAATTGTCAAAAAATCACCTCTTTATCTACCAAGTTTCTCCCCCCTGTACCTGGGGTGTTAAGGGCAACCCTGATAGTGACAACAATAATAGTAATAGTAAACACAATTTAATGATACGCTATATATATATATATAATGTATGTACATATTTGGTACCTGGAAACAGGGTATACTAAAATTTGATGATTTGCCATCGATGTTCCTATTCACTGGCTACCAATTGGGGGTATCCTCCAGTTTGAGACACACCCATAATGGTGATAAACAGTGATAACAACAATAATGAGACTTGTAATGATTTTAGTAGGAACAATACTAATAATATACTGTAGGTAGATACACATATCAACATATTATTATTTTGAGTGCACATATACAGTATTCAGTATATATATATATATATTAATATATATATATATATATGTAGGTCTTCATATTTATGTATATAGACAATATACATATACACACATGTATGTATTTATGTATATGTATATGTATATATATATGTATTCATATGCATATTTAAACAACATAAAATATCATTTTCTGTGTGACAAGGATGGTTACCTGGTTGCAACTCAGCGATTCAGGCCAAGAAGTGCAATTAAAGGGCATACGATCTTGAATCAATGATGGACCCCCAAGAATTTGTTACCATGTCGCCAGGGCCTGTGTGTGCGGGTGCATGCAGTAGCTACATCAAGTCCTGCAGTGGCTGATATTGTGCTGCTCGGCGGTCCCAGTAGATGCGGTTGTGCACCCTGAAATTTGAGGAGTCCCCTTACATACACATCACCTTTTGGTGATTGAATTAGAGTCATTAGAGCATAAAGGGTAACGGTTTACTAGAAGGACATGTAAGGAGGACGCAGGTTTCAAAGCTGACCTGGTGACTAGTTTCACTATTGGTATATAAATAGGATTCATCAATGTGTTATTCTTCCCCATTGCCATTCTTGGGGTTCCATGCTCTCCCGCGATTTTTCGTGGTAACATATCATATCCTAGGATTGCAAAGTCAACTGACTGAAAGGTTTGTGCTCAGAATTGGAGTCACTTTAGATTCTTTAGATGCCAAAGATATCTATGACCCTTCAACGATGTCTGCCCGGCAGAGAGCAGACAGTCCTCATCGGTCCAAAAAATCCTCTTCCAATAGGGGTCTACCAGCATCATCCAGCATCCAAATGTGACAGTTTTGGGTTCCAAGGATGGCATTGGACTCATGGACGATTTCCGGGAAAATCTGCCCAAACGTGTCCAAAAACTTCGATCCATACGGGCCCCGGGCGACAGGATCTTACAGGAAGAGTTGGAGCAAGTGGAGTACGAGTTGGACTCGGCGCAGCAGTCACTGGGCTGGCGTGCAGTTCCACACGTGATTTCTGGGTGACACATTTGGTTTGAAATTGGCGGTTAATACATGTTAATACATGTTAATACATGTTATGAAATACTTTGATATACTTTGTACCTCATGAATCTCTCCCTGCCATGAATCATCGTTCTTATTGCTTCGGCTTCACAAAAACATCTGGTCGGATTGGATGGTTTCTTCCACCGGGACGCCTCCGCAGGTTGGAGTTTGCGGAGTGGTGCTTGAGCCATCCCGACTTCAAGGACCTCTTGGGCTCGGCCATGTTCCTGGCTGAGAGTCAGGCGGTGGCCAACGCAATGAGGCCTGGCCTGGGCGGCTGGGAGACGTTGAAAGTGGGATGGGGCAGGGTCAATGTCCAGAGAGGTTGACGGATTTGGGGATGTTTTTGGATGTTTATCTTTCGATTTCAGGGGGAAGGGGCTAGTTACGGCTAGTTGACGATCAGCAAATGAAAATCGACACTTGTCCCATCTTGTCCCTCTGCCATCCGTGACATTCCGTGACGAGATTGAAAGCAGCTTGGCCCTCAAGGGCATGGCTTGCTCCTCTTATCTGACAGCTGGGGATGGGTCAAAACCCGCACCATACCCCCATGGCTTCCGTTCAAATCTCAGATCCTGCCACCGGCTTAGTATCTGGATTTTGGATGTTTTTGGAATACCCTCTGGTCTCACTTCATCTCACTTACAACTTTTTGAACCATCAGAAGCGCAAGCCATGGACATGTACTTGCCCTTTACCGCCATCTTTGTGGCGATCTGGTTTTCACTTGTGAGCAGTAGCAGCTTGGAAGCACGTTAGGTGTTGATCGAAGCTGCAGCGAAGATGAGATAAAGATAGATTTTTGGACACCCACAGTCTGGGAGTCCCATGTTTGATACTTTCATTTCGAAGCCACAAGTGGATACTTCAAGTACTGGGTGACACATCAGTAATCAGCACAGGCCAAGTGGGGAAGATGATGCAGATGGGGTAGCAGTCCTCTTTTTATAGCAAACTAGCAAACCATGGCACAACGCAGGCAATCTTTCTGTAGTTCAGCAAACTACCCTCTGGTCAAACATGGCAAGGAAGTCCTCGAACTTGTGAGCTTTGGAAAAGTCATTGAGCAAAATGGTGACATTTCCAGCAAGCCATGGAGCTGGTTACCAGAGGGTATATAAAACATCTATTATTATCCCATTATTATCCCATTATTATCCCATTATTATCCCATTATTATCCCATTATTATCCTTTTATTATCCCATTATTATCCCATTATTATCCCATTATTATCCCATTATTATCCCATTATTATATATTATTATCCCTATGAAATCATATTAAACCATCCTTACCTAAACACTGCCTCCCATGCAAAACATGGGTTCCCAAGAACTGATGGAATCCTCGCAGCGGTGTGTTGATCTAACACATCAGCTGCAACACATCACCTGCCCGAACGGCTTCAAAGCATCAAACTTCTCTCAACTTTGCCACAATCATAGAATTGGATGATGGGAAAATTTACAGGAAAGCCCTATATTTGATGGTAAAAACCATGGTTTCCTGTAGATTTTCCCTTAAATCAATCCAATGCCACAAGCATTCGGGAAGTTCTCGTGTGATGGAACTTACGATGGAAGCAGTATGCCTGCCGTGGAAACATCTGCTCGCGTAGCATCGAAGGCATGTGGAAGCGTAGCAACATATTCTCTTACCGTAGCATGGATCATCTGCTAGCCTAGCATCTAAGGCATGTGCAAGCGTAGCAAAATACTCTCTTATACTGTAGCATTGATGCATATGCTAGCAGCATCTAAGGCATGTGCAAGCGTAGCAACATACTCTCTTATACTGTAGCATTGATGCATATGCTAGCAGCATCTAAGGCATGTGCAAGCGTAGCAACATACTCTCTTATACTGTAACATTGATGCATATGCTAGCGTACATCTAAAACCAAAACGCAGAGCATCAGAACGTTATTAGCCCCATCTCTGACGTAGCATCACGTGAGTGTGCAAGTGCCAAGGGACGTAACTAGCCCCACCCCACCCCACCCCACCCTGCCGTACCATAACCGAATCATACCTTGCACAACATCCAAGTATACGAGCAAAAATTGACAACCCTTCTGAGGGGGCGAGCCAGCCGATCGCCGTTACCCAGTCATGATACAGTATTGTAAGTTTTTCTTTAAAACGGTATATTTATCCATTTTTCTTGAATTAAGATTCCTGGAATGTATAGTAAAGCAATGCAACCCAGATTTTGAATGATTTTGTGCGTGTATATATATATATAATCAATTATAATTATATATAATATATAATTATATAGATATATAATTATATATATATATAATTATATATACAGTATACGTAACCACAGGCAGTCACCACCATCCTCGGCAGTCTCCTGCGCAACCCAGGCGTGTCCTGAGAATCGACCAAGAGTACCACTCCGAAGACGATGCCGACGCCTCGGCGGCAGATCGGAAGTTGGGCTACACTTTGCTGACGGTGGAACTCAAAAATTTTCTGAGCATCGTGCCTGGTGGTGCTAAGTGAGATCTTCGGATGCAGATATATGGTGCTGAGATACCTCATATCTATGAAAATTCATGAACATCAGACATGATTTGGCTCTGAAATGCCATGGAACATCTTTTTTCGGGGTACCTTGCCACGTTTTGCTGTGCTGGTTTTGCTGTTTTTGGTGCCTGACATCGTGGACCAACGCAAAATTTATATAGGTGGGAACGTTGTGGTGTGAGGCACAACGAACTGTTCACCAATCGAAGGTTCCAGGTTTTCAGCCCGATGTTGGGTTCCCTGCTGGATAGCAAGCCAAAACACCAAGAGCTGAGGACTCACACATCTCATCTTGCTTATCTCGGTGCATCTGAAATAAGCATTTTAGCATTTTCCGACGCAGCTTGGGGATGTCCTTGCAGGGGCACCATCTATGTTTTGGTTGTTTTTTTTTCTGGGTCACTTGATTGATGGCTTGAGGATAGCCGGTCCCCCAAAGAAAAGGGCTTTCCAATGATGATTACCATCTGGCAATCAAAATTAGTAATGGGAAATCCCATTCTTGAACTGATAGATTATCTATCAATGGATATGCTGATACACTGTAGATATGGGATATGGGATTTGCCAGAGCCATGTTCAATTGCCATGGAGTACTGCCAATTTGTGTCATTGAAAAGGACATCCCTGCAGTGTGGGACCGGTTTCACTGGCCGAAAGACGGGTGCCCTTGTCATTGCTTGGGGCTTTGGGAGTTTCGATTGCAAAGCTACAAGGTTGTGCCCTTAAGTCATTTTATAATTTGTGTAATCTTATATATATAATTATATATATAATTAATATGGTTTAAGTATATATATATATATATATTTATGAATTGGGTTAACTCAGGGCTCCTGGTTAAGGAATCAGCTTCTGGATCTTGTGGGATGATCGTGGTAGGCACAAAAAGATGAGCCACAATGACAAGGCGCAGTGGGAATCCCAACATGACCAGCCGCATTTCTTTTTCAGGCTTTCTGAATTTTTCTGGCTTTGTCTACCCCGATTGAATTGCTAACTTTTTTAATGGGTAACACTGTTAGTAACATGATAATCAACATGCATCAAACATCAAAATTTGAAGGTCCGAATTTTCAGACACGCCCATAGGAATTTGTGGTTTCCACGGCCGCGACTGAATTAGATAGCATTTAGATAGCTAGATTGGAGACTGAACTTTCATTACCAAAGGCGTTCTTCGATGAGGGGCATATATATGTGCAATGTTTGCATATGTTTGCTTTGATCGTTGCCGAAGACTTTGAGACCCGTCGAGAGTCAGGTCAGTTTGAAACCTGGTTAAAGCGTGACTTCATTTCAGCCATCAAGTCCATCAAGAATCCAGTTGACCCGCTTACAGTAGGTCTTTCTTGTTTCTTTCCGGCCGCTTCTGGAAGTCTTAATCTTAACATTCACCTATTTTGATGAAGTTTGATAGTTCCCCCTTTTTCGACAATCAACCCACTAGTTTCCCACTTTCAATCCGATCCACACATTTTTCCGGCACAAGTTCCCTCGCAGGCCTTCAACCTAACCCTACTGATCGACGCCTTCGTAACCAGCGGCTTGGTGAAGACGTCTCTCGAAGCGTTAGGCGCTGGACTTTCCGGGTCCTGGTGGATCGGAATTGGGGGTAACCATGGCAGATATCATGGGGATTCCGGGATATGAATGGGATAGCCAACAAACATGATTTTTTAGTGGGTCTGAAAATGGGGGATATCTCAACATTGCCACCAATGAGTAGGGAAATGTAGGGAAAATGATGACTCGCCATGAAATTTTGAGCCCTATTTTCAGACAAACCAAACGTGTCGCAAACGTGTCGTTAACGTGTCATTTTCAGGGATAAAGCAGGGAAACTTGACATTGTTGGCTGCTTCATACCCACTACCCTCTGGTAAACTGTCACATAACTATGGAAAGATCCACCATTTTCAATGGGAAAATCCACTATTTCTATGGCCATTTTCAATAGCTATTTTGGCATAACCAGAGGGTATTTCGCATCTTTCGCCACCACTACTGTGCTCAGCGCAGGTGTGAACCTCTCCAGCTATCGCTCAGCGCGAGAGAAATGCGACCAGCGCTCCCCTGCCAATCCGCAGGTGAAACGGCACTGGGACGAGGAGCGGCCGCGGAAACGCCCGGCATTGCTGGTGGTTGATGGGGATTTCATGGGATTTTTATGTGATTTACCCTCTGGTTATGCCAAAATAGCTATTGAAAATGGCCATTGAAATAGTGGATTTTCCCATTAATAGCATGGTGATTTTCCAGTTCGCTATGTTAAATTACCAGAGGGTATGTGATTTATCTGATCTATCCACCAATAATGGGGAGTATTCACCAGCAACTATAATTAGGTGCTTTCAAGCAGAAACCATGGTTTTCCATGGTCAGGACTGGGTTGCGTCAGGGAAATTATGACATACATGGTGAACTGATTATATGCATATATTGCAAAATATGATGTATATTATATACATATATTCATACACACATAATGTGTGTATGTATATCTATATTAATATCTATATGGGGATTTCCATTTTCATGGGGGTACCCCATTTATCATCCATTTTAGATTGGGATTTCCCCTTATAAACCATCCAGCTATTGGGAGTACCTTCGACAGAACCCCCCTGGTTGAGGCCAGCGAGGTGAGCAGCGTGGACGCCGAAGACGCCGAAGTGAAGGCAGTTTCCGCAGAGGGGAAATCCCAAAGAAATCAAGGTTTGAATGGAAGATTTACAGCCAACCAGTGAAAATATATGTGAAAATAATGGAACATCATGAGAATGATATAGAATGATGGGATTTTCAAGCCATTCAAATGGAGACTCATGAGGGATTTTTGATGTTTTTTTTTTGGGGGGATCATCGCCAATGAAAAAGCTGGATATGTCATGGGGATAACCAACAAACAATGGGATTCAACCAACAATTGTACGTACTATCTACGGTAGTATGGTGGATAATTTCTGTATACAGTAATTTTTTAGAAAACCGATTTTAATATATTAGTGTACTGTATTATTATTGTATGGGATATAGTTTTTTGATCTATAACCAACACTATGACATGGGTCGTCTGAAAATTCACGGGTAAGACAAGGACTTTTCCTGCTTTTAGATGGCAATTCGGGACACTGTATCCAAAATCAATAAATTGTTGGGACAAAACCAGATGGGACAAAAAATCATAGCTGTCCTTTTTCTCTCTTTCTTTTGGTTGGTTTGTTCGATGCCAGCGAGCGCCATTTTTTGCACTTATTTGTGACCCCATGGGTGACCATCCTAAAGTTGGTCAACGGAATTCAGCAAGAGAATCACGAGCAGTTGTAACAGTGAGAACTTTACAAAGAAGCAGACTCAAGGGAAGAAGGGTATATAAGAAGACGGCGAAAACAACGAAGAAGAAGAGGAGGAAGAAAAAGACGAAGAAGAAGACGAAGAGGAGGAGGAGGAGGAGGAGGAGGAGGAGGTAGAGGAGGAGTTAGGAGTAGGAGAAGGTAGGAAACTAGCCGCAAAACCAAGATCATTGAGGGCATGGGAGTCAAAATTTTTAATATTGCTCACAGATCACAAGGGTCCTGCCCTACCAATTCAGCAACCAGTCCTGCAGGCGTACATCGAAGTCACTTGTCGATCTGAGTTGGCTAGCACAGCAGCAGGTTGACTAGTTGGGAGGGCCAACCCTGTGTTGTGACTCAGGTACTCGTAATTGAGTGTGGTCACCTTCGAGCCATGCTAAAAACATGGAATCATATTTATCCGTTAGGATCATGCCCAGCAAATGGTGAATCGCCATTTAATCTCAGATTTCTGCAGCATTTTAAATGCCCATTTCAACTGACCATGTCATTTTGCTTCAACTCACCATTTCCCACCCTTGGTTGAAGATAAAAATCTGCAGGAAGGTGTAATTATGTTGAGGTAAAGCCATGGTTTCAACGGAAGATTTTCCCAACCCAAACGAATCGACTGTTTCCAAAGGCCAGATTTTTGCTGAGTTCCGGTAGATCCCCATTAAAAGTCCATGATATCATGATATCCCCATTTTCCCATGGCACCCACAACATCACTGAGGAGTCCCACATGCTGCTCCGCACCACTGCAGTGCGCTGCATGCTGATGCTCAGCCGTGCAGTGGCCGAGTGCAAGGCGGGAAGTCGGGAAGTTTCATGTGGGATTCACCGGCCAGTTCTATGGGATTTACCATAACTCAATGGGAATTTCAGGATCCTAAATTGGAGGTACCTACCATGTATAAGGCCCATTTTTCAGGCCTATGTAAGGGAATATCCCAACAAAATATGATCTTATATTTTAGGATCCTGAAATTCCCATTGATTAACTGGGGGTATCCCAACATGGATGGTTTATACATGGAAAATCCTATGAACATTATTAAAATGGATGGTTTGGGGGTACCCCTATTTTAGGAATTTTTAGGAAACCTCCATATATAAGGGGATTTACAGTTATATTAATATCACCAAGAATAGATGTGTTCCATTTTCTGAAGACTTTGAGATACTGTGAGAAGACACTGTTGTTCATGTTCCGGGTGGTCCATTTTTGTTCACGTTCCATTCAGCTACGATGACAGGGCGCCAAATGCTTCCTCAACTGTGCGGAATCTACAACCCCGCCCAATCCAAGGCATTCCAAGGCCAAAAGCTTCAGTTCTTTTCCGCACAAAGCAAAGATGAAGATGTGTGTTGCGAATTCATTGGGTTCATCTGATCCCTCAGATCCCTCATTTCTCATCCCTTAGGCCCTTAGTCCTCATTTCATAGGGATCCCCATTTTAAGGAATGCTGAAAAATGATGATTCGCGCCTGCAGGTGCACGGCCAATGGCCCACACAGGCGGCTCTGCCCCAACAACCGGTGATTTAATGGGAATCGGCTGATGATAGTCATTTATAATAGAGGTTGTTACTCTCCGATGTGGATAAGTCTTATATAACTGATCAATGATGGTTGGTGATTCGTTCAGGGATTATGCGAACCAATAGTCACTGTATTGGGGACTATCACAATCCATGGGGAATGCCGTTCTCAACCAGCAAAAAAAGGGACTTTTAAACACTGCTCACATGGTTTTGCCATCGAGTTTTGTCTAGGATTCCAGGATGGTCTGCTTGTCAACGTGTCCACAATTCAGGTGGTTTTGTGGACCACAAAATCAGCATTGCCAAAACATTGCCATAGAACTGGGTTCGTTGATCCTCAAATCGCTGGTTGCTGATCCAGTTCTTGGCGCCTGTTGAGACGGGCGCTTTCAGACGTTCAACGACAGTTGCTCGAGATACAAAGGTCTATGTCCAGATACAAACGGGATGTCAAAAGGTTCAAACACTTCTTTTCCATCCCCCAGGTATGGATATCTGGTGTCATCAAACATCATCAAACATGCCAATGGCAAATCCTCGAGGATTTTCCCAGCAACCTGCCATGATTTCCCCATGATTTTCCCCTGGAGGATCCACTGCTATAGGATCCCAGGTGGCCAGCCTCGTGTCAGGCAGGTCATCAGGCAGATCCCACGCTGGGCTATCCGGAAAGGTGCGCAGGGTGTGACAAAAGAGGGGTGTAATCTGGGTCAACCGACTTAGATACTTTATAATTACTTTATATAGTACTTTGAGTTCTTGCCTGGGTGGTTTGGAACATTTTTTATTTTTTCATAATAATTATATGGGATAATCCGTCCCATTGACTAATATTTTTCAGAGGGTTGAAACCACCAACCAGTATAGTACTTTGAGTTTTTGCTGTCAATGGTAAAATGTACTAGTCAGTTAGAAGATACATGACATATTTCATCATCTGTACAAACATGTATATGTACAACAATGAATGAGTGTGCAAATTGATATTCGGACTGCTGTTGAACATGGGATGACTATAATTCCTCCGTTCACAACCAAGAAAACATTGCGAATTTGAGCTGCTGAAGTACGGGGCCATGATTTTTCAACATGGGGCCATGGGGCCAGGTGGTTTGTGCTCCACTTTCGAGTGATCATTGCGAGGGGATCCTGAACATTTCCCAGCCAACAGGGCGCCACACCAGTTCGCTATCGGTTGTCAATATCAACAGCTTTCTGCACCCTAAAGGTTCAAGCACGGCTGTCAGCATGCCTAGTTCGCTGGGGTGCTGTCCACGATGTCCAGCAGTGCTGATGGCGATGTGAATACCTCATCTGTCGATAACTTGATTGATCTCAATGTGCTGTGCCTCAATGGTGAAGGATGCACCCTCAGCATCAGCCCTTCCACTCTGGGCCTGCAAGTGGGCGAGATGGTTGCCCAACAACTTCCAACAAAGAAAGGGGCGAAGCTGGCACTCTACCATCTTGAGTCGCCATTGATGCTCCACCAAACATTGCAAGAGCAAGGCTTTGAAGGGACTGCGAGACTGTCCTGCACTTATGTTCCAACAGACTTATATGCTGCTTGGAGTTGCCTCAAAGGATTCTATTTCCCTGAAGAAGAGTTTGAGTTGGATGGTGTGACGGAGATAGCAGGTTGACCTGAACATAAATCTTTGAGCCGTTTGCCCCAGAGCCTGGAGAGCTTGACTTTCAGTCCGGCTTTTGATCAAAGCCTTGAACGAGCGACGTCGCCGAGCAATTTGCAAGTCTTGACTTTCGGTTCAGACTTCAATCAAAGCCTTGAGCGAGTGACCTTGCCTACCAGTCTAAAAAGCTTGACTTTTGGGGAGTTGTTCAACCAAAGTCTCGAACACGTAACCTTGCCCAACGGTCTTCAAAGTTTGATTTTTGGTAGCGGGTTTAACCAAAGCCTCGAATGTGTGACCTTACCCAGCAGCCTTCAAAGTTTGACTTTTGGTAGTGCATTCAACCAAAGCCTTAGACGAATGACCTTTCCAGTGAGTCTTCAAAGTTTGACTGTTGGTGGTGGGTTCAAGCAAAGCCTTGAACCAGTAGCTTTGCTGATCAACTTACAAAGCTTGACTCTGGGTACGAAAGAAAATCAGAGCCTTGATCGATTGACTTTACCAAGCAACTTGCAAAGCCTGATGATTGGTGGGGAGTGCAAGCTGAGCCTCGAACAAGTGCTTATGCCACGCTGTCTTCTCAACTTGACTTTCAGTAAACATTGGAATCAAAGCCTTGAAGGATTTGCCTTGCCAAGGAACTTACAAAGCTTGGCTTTTGGCAAGTTGTTCAAACAAAGCCTTGAACGAATGCTCTTTCGCAGCAGGCTGCAAAGATTGACTCTTGGTCAGGCATTTAACCAAAGCCTTGAACGAGCTACCTTGCCGAGAAACCTGCAAAGCTTGAGTTTTGGTACGGCGTTCAATCAAAGTCTTGAACAAGTGATCCTGCCAAGCAACTTGCAAATCTTGACTTTCGGCTGGGAGTTTAACCAAAGCCTTGAACGAGTGACGTTACCCAGCAGCCTTCAAAGTCTGACTTTTGGCAGCGGTTTCCACCAAAGCCTCCTACGCGTAACCTTGCCTGACAGTCTCCACAGTCTTCTTTGCTGTTCGACATTCGTGAAGGATAGTGAAGGTATATATATATAATTATATATAATTATTATATATCTTGATTTTGTTTGTTTATCAATGTTGGTAATTCTGATGTTCTCCTTGGGACATCCACAAGAGATGGTCCAAATCTACCCATTTGTGATGGCTATGAGAATACGGTGCATCCGTTCGGTCCAAACGAGTTTTTGATCCATGCTGAAACTGAGGGGAGGTATCAAGCTCGATTGGGCTGATAAATGCGTCGCACTGTTGGACACAGCCCCTATGCAAACCATCATGGCATATCATAGCGCCATGTCAACCCAACTACTTTGGGAATGGCTATATAATTAATCATATTAATCCAACTTTGCTCAATCAAAGTACAATTGAGCAGTATTTCCTTTTCATATATGAAAGGATTAGTACAACACTTGAATTGCGTTTTGCTCCGCGCTGCCATTTACCTAGGTGGCATAGGCTTTGCGCGGACATGATGCGTGGTAGGAGTTACGCAGGCTTCGCATAGGCGTTTTCAATACAGCTTTGTCGCGTAGAGGGTCATGGTTGGGTAGGCTTTTCGTAGGAGTGGCGTAGGCGAGCCACAAAATACAAAGGCCCAAAGGCCCAAAGGTGATGAAACTTGGTAGAAAATTCGAGCCACAATTCATCAGACTACTGTAAATGGTATCCAGCGTCGCATCCATACGCCTTGTATGATAGCTTGGCACCCCATTGCAGGTTCTTTCTTTGGGTAGATGTGAGTGGTGCTTCAATCTGGTTCTGCTACCCTAGACAAACACCCTGGACATCTAGCCCGCAAAAAATATGAAAGGGTGCTTCTCAAAAAAGCTGGGAACCTTATATACAGTAATAGTTATCTTGATGGCGATGTATTTTTTCTGTCTTGTTTGGACTCCCAAAAACTCATCTAATGGCCCCCTGAAGATGACTATAGCTGTTTGTGATCCAAGCAGTTTGATTTGCTAAAGCATCTAAAGCACAATTTTGGTTGGTTGACCTCCGAATTGTCACGGCATCTTCGTTGCATCAAACCACCAGGGAGTTTGGGGCCCCGTGTGTCCGTTCCAACACCCGTTGCCTTGTTGCCAGGCCGCGCACGCCTAGACCAGCTGTGGGAGGCTGGGTAAGCCTTGGTTGGGTAGATTAGTCAGACCACGATTTTTTTTTTGGCTATAGAAAGAGGATAGGGGTCAAAGTTGGATGGTTTGGTCGGGATGAATCCAAAAAAAAGGCAGTTGGCAAGTTAAACACTTTTGGGGCTGGTGTCCACCAGGGGTGTGACCTTCCCGAAGTTGGCATCCTATGGATCTGCGGCAGTGATCCCTCAAAATTTCTCATAGCGCAGCACAGATCCTGAAGATCCACTTCCGGGAGATGGATCTTGGGGGTTCCAGCTCTATTTCTTTTGGTAGATGTCCTAATATCTGTGGGTGAACTCCGCCTTAGATGAATCCCCCCTGTTTGTTGCGTCAAATCAGTCGACTGTGAGTTCAATCCCCACGACTTGTGGCGGAATTCCACCGTTTTTTTTTTGCCTCAACTTCCCATTCACGCTTGAATCATCGTGAATCCCTCTGGTAAATTCTGGTAATCAACTGGTTGGCAAGGGAAGATGCCCCATTGAGTTCGATCATTTTGCCAGCTAACCTTCATTTATATAGTAGGGATTTCTCAGCTAGCCATGTTTGACTACCAGATGGTATAAACCAATACTATTCCAATATGATCTCCCATCAAATCACCATGAAATCCTCATGAAATCCTATTAAATCCCCATGAAATCGCATCAAATCCGATGAAATCACCATGAAATCGGCATGAAATCCCCTTCCATGAGGCGGCCGTCATTCCATCGCCGAGTTCTTCCGGCGTTCCTCCTCGCTGGAGCCAGGCGTTCGACAAAAACACCATGGATTTATTATAAATTGGGATATTTTTATATATTTTTTCTTTTTGGATATTTTTGGCCAGAGATGTGAGGATGTCATACCCATTTCCAAAAAGGTTTTTAGTAACATAATAACATAAAGTGTACAGTATACAGTACCCATAGGATCCATGTATGCCATATATGGTAACATGGATCCCATCAATATACCCCAAATGTTAGCATATATACCAGCACCATGGATCTTATGGGTATGGGATTATGGGAAGACACTTATATAAGCCATAACTATAGGATTATGGGAATATAACTAAGCCATAACTATAGATGTATATTATGTATAACTGAGTTATACTAGCTTTTTTTTGGGGATTATGAACTAAACCATAGATGGAAACCATTGGAAAGCTATCAACCAACTCATAAGATGAGACAAGGCTATGTTTGATGGCGATGTTGAATTTCATTTCCAATTTCTAGAGAGATTGGTTGATCGCCTGCGACCTCACCGGCCCAGATCTGCCGGTCTTGCCCCACAAGACTCCACGGCGAAGCTGCTGCAGTGCAGGGCAGGTGTCGGAAGGAGCCATTTTTCGGGGTTACCAGCTGGTGTTGACTGGAACCCCGGCAGAAAACACGTTGAACTCCGGGTTGTGGCAGAAAAGTCCAGTCTTTTCTATGTAATTTGGACGGCATGTTGACCCCACACAGCAGTTGAGCTCCGTGTTTCTGATTCCAATCTATGTTATAAGATATCGACCTTGCTCTGAGAGGGTCTTGGATCTGATTATTCTTGTCCGAACATCAAAACTTCTGGTACGCTTGGCGAATCTTCAGCAATCACATGTCGAGTCTTGTGATGAGTATATATAGGGAGTTTGTAGCCCCAGATCCCAAGTTATACCAACTATATCTTCATTTTTCAGGCATCCCCTTCCATGACCTGTACAACGTGGTGCCCAAGTAAAAAGTTTCCTTCAAACACCTCCTTGATTCTCATTATGCATCAACCATATAAGCCCTAATTATATTAATCATAAAGCAGCTTACAGAAGCTACAGTGTGGCCATCACCCAGTTATATAAAACATTATAACATCCCCATGAACTAGTTCGATATATCTACCAGACACCCTAGAATTCAGCTATATATAATATAGTTAAGTTCCCCAACTCACCTCGCAGCCATAGATTTCTTTGTCGAGACTCCCTGGCTGATGGGACCCGGACCCCCAGGGCCCCATTTCATTTTCCCACACGGAATAGGCTTTGACAAACATGGGAGTAGTATGGGAATGGGACGACTTGAGTGAGTTTGAGTCCCATCAAGAAGAGGTCCCCCAAAAAGAGATTCGCAGGACTGGAACGAGAGCAGCTGCTGTATCTGGTGCGTAACTGTATACACCTCTCGGCGGAATTCACCCGACGCCGCAGCAAGCTGCTAGGGATGCTGGATACGCCGGAGCAACTTTGGTGGTTGAAGGGGACGCTTGGGACTTCCCTTAGAGTAAACTGTTAAACCCCCAAAAAAGATCAAACAAAATATAGAACAGATGGATTTTGCACTACTCTAGTAGGATGTTAACCTTCCTATCTTTTTGGGTGTTGCTGTAAAGTGGCGCGTGGTGTTGGGTAAAAGCAGATCCCATCTTTGGCGATGATTGTGAGCCCCAAATCTCACGCACATCTTTGATTTGAATTGAAAATCAAGTGGGATGATGGACCCAAAAATCTGAGGCAAATGATGCAACTTGTGCATCCCAGTTGGGGAGGGCAAGCATGATTACAACATATTACAACCCAGTTGAGCACATGGGATATACCATGATATACCCAGTCATAGGTTCTGATCCACCTGCTATGAGTTGCAATCCCTCCGGGTTGCTGCACCGTGTTTCCAAGGCAACTGGACGGCTTTCAACGCTACCGGAGGCAATTGGGCCTCACGCACCGCAACATCACGGAACATCGAGGAGCGAGCTGGACAGCTGTTGGCTGTTTTGATGTCGAACATCACCATGTTGTCCAATGTTTTCCAATATCAAACGAGATCATCGAGTGTCAATCAGGATGAGTGTTGACAACAAGTGATCAAACAAGGATATTTTATCGTTTTTTCACGCAGGGATACCTGATTGAATTGGCCAAGTGTTTTTTTTGGCGTTTGAACCAAGAACCTGGACGAAGTTGTCACAGGATCCTCTGACCAGCACAGCAGGTTCATCAGGTCACAATATGTCGCAAGACCCAGAATTACTCTCTGGTAAACTAACATAACTATGGAAAATCACCATTCTTAATGGAAAAATTAACTGTAAATGGTTGTTTCAATAGCTATGTTAGTTTACCAGAGGGTATATGGTGTTTTGGTGTAGTGTAGCAGATCGTAGTGCTAAATTCCCTAGACACACCCCATGTTTTTTACTCCCTCAACAGAGACAAGGTTCCAACGGCTAAAGAGCCTTGTCTGATTGACCTTCTGAACTATCCGTAGACCACGTGTTTGTGGCAGCCAGGTGTCAACAAACAATGGAGTTTTCCCTGCGTTCCGTTCCCTTTTGAATCCGTTTTCCATTTTCATCGCAGATATATTGGCCATACAGTGTACAGTGTGACCTCATAACCATGACCCCAGAAAATCATCAGAAATCGCATGACCATCGCAGTAAATTTATGTAAATTTGGGATCCAGGAGGTCAAGATGTCGTCTACAACTTCTTCAGTCCCGAAGTCTTTGAGGAATTAGGCCACCGCGGGTCCCAGGGTCATTTCCTGGGTGACTGAGTCGAATGGCTTCAGCCGGGACGGTGCACCCGTTTGAAAGGCGAGGTTCGTTCATGCCTAGGTGAACTCAACTGTGGTTAACTATATGGTTAACAATGGTGATCTATATAGGTTTTATGATGATGTCTGGTTATAAGATGTTATAAGATGTTTATAAGTATAGTTAGATTCCATATATAATATCTAAAGCGACTTATAACTATGAGACACCATATTGCACTATCGTCTGTAGACCAAATGTATCCTACAAATGGGAGTTGATTTCAAATTTGTAGGGCCCATGCCAGAAATCACAGCAGAAGTCCGGCAATAAAGAAACCATCATTTTGTGCAGAAGATTCTGGGCTCCGCAAGTTTATCTGTGTATCAGTTTACTCAGAATATGCCACAGTAAAATTGCGTGAAACCTACAATTGGCATAATTTGCCACAATTTGACAGCATTCAGATTCCGAATGGAATTCCGAATGGGGAAGTGTATCTTTCCTTGCGGAGGTAACGGCGTTTCTCCCGAAGAGGTGTTGCAATCCTTGGGCCACTGCGCTCCAGAGTACAGGACATTGGCGACGTAGCGACATAGGCAGAAGGCCCCCCCTTCCAGCCATTGACAAAGCCACGGTGCAGGACGATGGCCACCAATTCCAAGTCTGGAGAACTCTTCCTGTTTTCTTCTGATCGCAGATTCATCATCAAGACCCTCTCGAGCAAGGAGTTCTTCTGCAGCAATGCAGCATGGGATGCGGCCCAAAAGGGTTTTTGGAGGGAGAAAGGTGATGAAAGGTGCAGGAGTCCAACTAATTTTTAAGTTACTGCCCAGGAGAACTGGGATGCATCCATTTTTTTTTCCACGTTTTTCTTGGCCATTTTTTTGAGTCAAAGACTTCAGAGTCGGGGACCTGACCCCAAAGAGGTGGTCCGTTTCCCATCGCCAGTGAGAAACAGCCCTAAGCCGCAACCTTTCTAGCCACATGTTGTAGGCCCCAGCAGATCCCCTTCAACATCAGCGGCCCAAAGCCCATCCTGGCAAAGTCCGCCGATGATCAGGTTGATCCTTTTGATGCGCATGATGCCGGCTTACCTTGACCATATCCAAAGATACCCCAGGTCACTCATCGTCCGCTATGCAGGCTGCGCCTTTTGGCTCCGGGTCTGGCTGGTGTTTTTCAGGCTTCATCGGTCTATAAGGTGATTCCATGAAATCCATTGAAATCCAATGATATCACTCCCTTTTTCCTTGTCTTGCATCTATGTAACCGTCCCCAAATCTTGAAAGGTTGCAATATAGCTTTCTTGAAGTGGACGCAGCCATTTGGACGCGACATCCGGAGTGCTTCGCCCTAAGTTTAGCCGGGTAAAAATGGATTGGTGGAACCTTTCCACATGTCAGGACTTTACCTCATCCAGCGTGGCGAACAATTTCTTCATTTTGTGGTCATGAAATCCGTCTTCGATCCACAGACCCTTGGTGAGGTGATGGTAGCTGCTCTGTGAAGTTCTCATTATCACACGTGGCTCAAAAGAACAGAATTTGAACTTGGACGGTTTGATGTTTTTTAATGACCCGATGGACCTTTCGTGATGTTTCAATGTTGAAACCTTGGATGATTTGTTTCGCCAAACAAATGTGACATCTTCCAACACTGAATCAGATGCAACAGGAAACCACGTCACACATGGTGTTGGAGGAAACCGTTTGAACAGTATGTCACAGTGTACATAAAATGGTTTATATAAAATAATATAGATTGTGCTACGCAAAAAGATCCTGAATTTCAGACGAACTTCTGAAAATGAATCCACTTGTGAAGCTAAAGATAGCTAAAGATTTCTGATCTAACTCAGCTTTTTCCCCAGCGCAACTCACGTGGATACCCAGCGCCCTGAGGATTCCGTTGCATTTGAAATTCGACCTCAAGGGCTCGCTCTACAAGCGCCGGCGTCCTCAGGATCGCAGGCATCATTTTTGGACTGTGCTGAAAACATGTTTTTTTTTGGGGGGGCCAGTTTTCCCTTGAAGTTCAGCTTACGATGTCAATGTTCTATATCTTTGGTCAAGAAACATGGAGTTTCCTGGTCCGTTTCCTTCACCGAAGCTGGGAGCCGAGGCCGGAAGAAGGCTCAGGAATCAGTGGGCAAAGATGAAGACTGGGTTCACTCGGGCCATCGCCTGAATCTTCCCTTAGAGGCCCGGCCGGAGATGGAGCTGGAAGCTGGAGATGGAGATAGGTGCTTAAAATCCAAGGGCCGGCCCGGGTCACTGGATTAACGGAAAAGCTTCTTGATGGTTCAAGTTTATATATAGTTCATGTTTGTTTATGTATATACTGTATTATACTGTTATATATTATATACGTTTATGTAACTCTAGTAGCCCAGTTCAACAATCCAACAGTTCACTCTACTCGCAAGCAAGACGTGATGGGTCTCAACGGCACTGATCCATTTGCATGTGGATCTTGAGATCGGACAGGTGCAGCGTGAGTTTTGTGCTCAACACGAGCTCGATGCGCAGTCTTTTGGTGTCCTGATGATGGTCCTGTGAAAACCAGCCCCCAGTTGGGGTTGATTGGGTTTACATGGGTTTACATGGGTTTACCATGGTTTACCATGGTTTACCATGGTTTAGCCATACGTATAGCAATATGATTGGATTTATTATTGGGTTTACCATATTATTCCATATGATTCCGTAGATTTTGAGGAGCCTCCGGCCAGGAAAGCAAGCTCATGAGTCTTGGCTCCAAATCTCTAACTTCTCATGGAAGCCCTGACATCTCCTGACTGAGGCTGCTAGAGAGTTTCAAAATGATGGACTACTCAGTCCTGGTAGGCACCTTGTCGGACTGGGGCACTGGGGAATGGATTCGGCAGCGATCGATCTTGAGCGGCATTGGATATTGTTGGAGATGTTTGGACACACCGTATGGACCAGTTCACATCAGTTGACACCATCTACTTATCTTTCTGTTGTTTTCTGATTTAACTAAGTAACTAAGGTTTCCCATATATGTTTTCCCATATGTTTTCCCATCCTTTTTCCTTAATTTATAATTTGTCTTAACTGGTAGGCCACAGACATGTCCCAGGTGTGCATTTTGTTGAGCACGATTCCTTCAATGACTTCCTGGACCCTGGATGGGGCGATGGATACCTCGTCTCCGAGGACTGGGACGAGACGAGGAATGGATTCCATGGATGGTCGATGGTCCATAAATTGCCAGAAATGCGGTGTAATTATTATCATTATAGTATAATAGTGATATAGTGTGTATATATATGATAATATAATATATGTCATTATGTTATATAATATATATATATATAATTATATATATAATCTTATTTAAATATGGGTGTAAAACTGTGGTATACCATGGTATCACCATGATATACCTCAGCTGAAAATGCTATTTAAATATGATGTCAATGATGTTGATCGCCTTGGTATGAGGATCTCAAGGAAGTTTACCTGGTGGGCATCATCGATCATTCCATCAAGTATGGCATCAAGAAGCAGGCAGGAACGGCCAGGGTGGCCATGACTCGGCTGAGGGCAACACTTCGGAGAATTTAAGTGAGAGATGGCGACAAGTCTGCGGACTTTTTCAAATGGTTGGGGGTCACTGTACATTTCTTCTGCTTCAGTTTGGAACATGCCCTTTCCCAGCAAGACGAGTTCTTGTTTGTAGAGGAAATTGAAGAAACCTGCTGATATGGGCCAGTTTGAGATCTCTTCACAGTGAGAGCGCAAGAATGCCCAATAATGCCAAAATAATGCACAACATATATATGAACTGTAGTTACATGGGGTCGTCTGAACATTTTGAACATCATTCCGTCTCGTGGTTGTTCATCGTTTTCTCGTTAGAACTGCCATATTCGCATATTTTCCCCATGTTGATCCAAAACACAATTGATCCATATTGGTGGTTATACATCCCCTCATATCACACTTCTGGTTGGTTTTACACCTCCATTTATGATCATGATATAGACTCTATAGATCAAGATATTATATAATATACATGCAGCAACATACCATATTATACCATACCGGGTCCTTCAAAAAAAACAGCCATCCTCCTACATGTTGTCACATCACACCTGATCCCCCAGCACCCCCTTGATCAATGTTGTTGCCCCATGCATGCCAGCATCAGAACCGAAATCCAAGCAAAGCGATGTAACAACATTGAATTGGGGGGAAGGGGGCATGCTAGTTTCTTCGCAATGAGTTTGACAGGATGGCTGTTTTTTTTGAAGAACCCGGTATTATACCATATTATGCCGCATTATGCCATATCAATATACCAACATATACCAACCATATCATACCACATTATACCACCTATATTACTATATGTATATATACGTGTATATATATTATATATATACACATCTATATGTAGATATATATATATATACATACATACATACATGCATGCATGCATGCATGCATGCATGCATGCACAATATATCCAGGATATATCCAGCCACCATATATCCACCATAAATTCACCATATTCTGATTCCATTTCCACTTCAACCATCCTATGAATTTCTGACTGGATCACACCTTCACCGTCTATGATCCACCCTCCTGAGGCAGAGAATTTGCTGCGTGTGGCGCAGGGTACCTCTGACCGAGCCTCTTGCGTGTAGCTCGGTGAAAACCCACGGAAAATCCGTTGGAAAATGGTGACTTGACCATCAGAATAGGGATTTAAGTAGTAGCCTTAGTAGCCAGAACAACCCAGAACATATATATATATATATACATACATACATACATACATACACATACATACACATACATACACATACATACACATACATACACATACATACACATACATACACATACATACACATACATACACATACATACATACATACATACACA
>Ga0126342_10005528_pt1 | contig 22095 bp, 19 predicted proteins | sample Cyp1metagenome_FD_92528 | JGI IMG/M metagenome (GOLD analysis project Ga0126342, IMG submission 92528) | Coral microbial communities from Lord Howe Island, Old Settlement Bay, Australia - Cyphastrea 1 metagenome | ecosystem: Host-associated > Invertebrates > Cnidaria > Coral ...
ACTTTCGACATGCCGGCTGAAGAGACAACAAGAGGACGAGAAGGCCTTCAAGAGCACAGTGATATGCTGTGACACCCGTCCAGCCGGTTGCATCATAGATAAGCCCACCGATGGTACAGGAGACTGCTATACTAATAGTGGACATAGACAGTGACGTTGAACTCGCCTGTCTCGCCTGGGTTTCTGAAGCACCAAAGCAATCAAATGCTATGCCTTCAATGGCACAGGCTGGGTCAATGCCCCAAACAACTACGAGCTGTGCACACACAGCCCACTCGCTTGTAGTGTAGATCAGGGCCAATATGACGATTGTCAAGTGAACCATGCACAGGGGCACAGCGATCCAGTATCCAGCCCGCAGCACAACTTGCTGCATAATAATACGTAGCCCAAAGCCAGCGCTAAATGCTGCACCTGCTGATGTGAGTGGCCATCCCATTTCTTCAAAATGGAGTGTGTAGCCAGGGGTGGGCAAAACATTTATTTGACCAGTCAGAAAGGGCAGAACAATGCACACGATCACATAGGTCCAAGAGCACGGCAGCGTCTCGAAATCCTCTAGGTCACCGTCAAAAGCATCATTCAAGGCACTCTCGGCAATCTCTGCACCCTCCATATCCAGAGCTATGGCTCTAGAACGTGACTCAAAAATTGAGCCAACAAGGCCAACAAGAGTGAAGAACCACTCTTTGTCTCTTATCTCTGTGAAACAGTATGAAACAGTATGAAACAGTCATCCGAGACATTCCAAGCCTGATTCTGGCACACCATTTGATTCTTAATTATTTTTGCCAGGGCTTCTCAATGCTTCTCAGAGGATTCGTCCTACCACATTGTTGATTCTTATTGGGCCAACATGGTTGGTCCCAGTTTATCCAAACAACCTGTGTTAGGGGTGAATCTGTCATGCCAAAGGCCGGACCTGAAATCGAGTTGGGCCATCACAAAAATGATGTTCATAAATTGGGGGATCATCCAATTTACAGGTAGGAAATATCTGTTAAATACATTGAAATACTATCAAATATTGGTGATATATTGGTGATATACTGGTGATATCACGATATATCACGATTAAACCAACATTACCGTTGATGTTTCCCGTGAAGCTTGTAGCGCAGCCTCACAAAGCCCCGGCCTGTGAGACAAAGGCTGGAAGAATCCACCGCTCAATGAGGAAAGAAAGGCATAGCACCAGAAGCCGACCTTCAGCGGTTGGCATAGCAAGGCATAGCACGGCAGCAACACTTCCGACATCTTCCAATACTTTCCACCAAGCATGAAGAGGACTGGAAGCTCACCCCAAACACACAGAGCTTGCATCACCTGCCTCATGACTTCAAACAATAGAAGTGCCAGCGGTCACAGAAGTCTGCTGATTCTGGTGACAGCCCGTGCCAAAACATCCAACTCTTCTGACAAGTCTCTGGCAGCCCGATTCCGCCGAATCGTTTTGAGTGTTCTCTTCACCGCCAAGGAAGGGTGGGCAAAGTCCACAATCATCGCATGGCCAACCAACTGTTCTATTTATCTAGGATTTCCGGACTTATGGGTTTGTTGTGGCCTGGGGGTTGCTTCAATGTCAAGGTTTCGGCCGCATAAGGCCCTAAAGCTACATGAAGCTACATAAGGCTACACAAGGTTATTCGGTGGTTGGTTCATCTAGAAGACTCTGACTTGGCTAGTGCTTTCAGCATAATAGTGATACTGTGATACTGTATTCAGAGCAAGTTCCAGCATAAGCTTCCAAATTGACACTTTGTGTTGAGCAAGGCGACGAAGAATGGAAGCAGGTCATCACATATCATCGCATGCAGCTGGTTCGGATCTAATGGATAATGATAGATCATGTATATCATGTCAGTACTTGCAAGGACTTGCAATGCAAATCAGATCAAGTTGGCATGTCCGTTCAAGATGTTTGATGCAATGGTCTGGTTGCTCTGTTTGTCAGGACTGACCCACGAGTCGCACGGGCATTCCCCAGAAACAGTCTACCTCTCCTTTGGCTTTGAAACACATCTCGCATCATCTCGCCATCTCATAAGCCGTCACAAGCCGTCACAAGCCTGTTGAGTGCGAAACGCTAAGCCATGTCAACCTGGTGGCTGAACCGATCGGAACCGCCTCTTGGCTTCACAGCATTTCACCGCCATCTTCGACTTGAACGATGTCGCATCGTGAGCTCAAGCAAGCCATAGATATTGCAACCGTAGCAAAGCCAGGAAATACACTTCTTGCAGTTTTGACATCCGAAAGCCTCTCCAACTTGGGGTATCTTGATGTGCCCCAAAATCACGCGGTATCTTTTTGGTCATTCTAAGTTTCAGACCGCTGCAATATTATATATTATACTGGCCACTCAAAGCAGTCAATCGATCTGCCGCTCAAAACGGTCACCGCGCCAAGCAGTCCAAAACCTGGCTGCATGAAGGCTACAATCTGGAACCAGTGATACCCAGTGATTGCAGTCATGCACATTGAACCAGTGGGAAGAACAACTTCTTAAATTAAGATGAAAGCATTGCCTGAGTTAAAGATGGTTAAAGTGGAAAGCTGGGACTTTGACATCTTTGACTATTTTGACTCAACTGTTATGAGCAATGAAAGCAGTGCATGTTCGGTGTTCTGGTGGCGGTCTCTACTGTAGACACTTCGTAAAATTTCGTAGACCTTCATGAGAACAAGCCAGCGCAAGCCATTTTGAATTCATTCACGACCCAGAAATGCAGTGGAGCCATCTTTGGCCCTGCAAATTGCGTCTGTTGTTCATTGCTTCCCCAGTGTTCCAGTGTTCCAATGACTTCTTGTTTCTTATGTATTCTTATTATGTATTCTGAATATTCTCTTATTAACTTATTATGTATCTTCTTGTTGCCCTCTTGGCTTCGGCCATGAGAATTCTCCCAGAAATCGTTTCGAAACTCCCGGACCCGTCTACCGGAAACCTCCAGGCCGTCGCCGGGAAAGGCCCTTTTTGGCCAAAAAGGCCAAGGAACGGAGAAGAATTCGGCTGTCCCGAAGCCACGATCTGGAAAGGCGGCCAAAAAACCGTTGACGCGTCCAGGATCCGCGGACTCCAAGATGCTGTTCATCAGAAAATGGCTATCAACTTGGCTGCTACAGTCACTGTATACAATTGTATACATATGTATATATATACATATGTCATCATATGTCACATGTCGAATATGTCAAATCGAAGAGGACTTCAAAGCAGTGGAATCGTGCGGCATTGCAGCTGTATCTTAACTTGATGAACATATTAAACATTATGAAACTATATATTAAACTATCCTCCGTCGAGAAGGAATCCAAGTAAGGCCCAAACGAAAGAGCCAAGATGAGCCAAGTCGCAACATTCATCCGATGTCCTTCCACCAAGTGTCCTGGCGTATATGGAGTGCACATAAGGACACCACACCACACGAGCTCACAGACCTGTCACAGGTCAAGGCCGAATTCAACATCAAAAGAAGCCTTCCAACTTTGACATCTTCGACTTCACACAAATCTCCATGCATATTTTGCGCGTGCAGCATGTCGATATTGCAGTGTGTTGTGGTCAATGCATGTGACTAATTAGCAACAGTAGTATATGTGCGTGTGATTATGTATGTATACCTTAGACACGACGCATCACAACGCAATTCGAACAACTTCCGTTTTGCAGGAAAGGCTCTCATTAGAGATAGGCTCAACTGGTTTAGCCATAACAGCGGCTTTGTAGGCATCCCAATCATCCTCGCCGGCGGGCTGCAAGTATCTGGAAGGGTGAATCCAGATGCTGCTAAGCACTAAATACAATTTGCACGTGTTTGCACGAAATTAACAAACTTCGGCTTTGAATTTGTTCCAGAAAGCCACTTGGCTAGTTGCAATCGCAAGAACGGCTGACAATCCAGACCCCTTCCACATCCAAACCCGCTTCCTTTCGCATGGCCCAAGCAGCCGCTACCAAGGCACCGTAACCACCACCGAGGAATTCCAGAAGCACCAGGGCATGGCCATCAGCTAACGGCCATGCCATGGCCTCACATGTTTCGAGAGCTGCGTCTCGGATAGGTCGCCAAGCTTCCGAGAAGCCTCTGGAGGATCCAGCATTAAGGCCAACTTGGGGTAGTCACCAGGCAGTCTGGTAGTAAATTATAGTAATGTAATATACATATAGATCATATAGTAATTAATATAATATTATATGTAGCCCAGCCTGGTTTTGTTGCATACCATTTTTCACCTAAGGGAAATGCGATAAAATAAACACATCCAACGTATTCCAAAAGCCTTCCTTTGCAAATCAGGAAAGGCGTTCCAAAGGGATAACCGAATTTAGACACTGCATCAGTTCTGCTCGATCTCGCCAGCCCTGAATCTGCTGAAGAGCGCCAGTCACCGTTTCTTGCGTCTTTTGGCGCAGTTCTTCCAATGACATTGGTGCTGGGGCAGCTGGCCCAAAACCCATCTCAGGTGGAATGACACCCTTCGAAACAAGGCTGCGTATCAGCATCACCGGCATCTGGCCCGCCAGCTTCAAGCACAATGCTTGGAAGGGCAAACGCGCACGCACGTCGGGTGCGACTTGTGCCTCAAATCCATCCAACGTGAGGACCCCATGTCTGTGTCTGCAACCGTCTTCCACTATGACAATGGAATTCCTATAAGAGCGAGCTGTCAGCACAAAGTGGATCCGAACTGATCCAAGCTGCTGGCGCAGGCGCTGCTCTTCCTTTGCCTTTGGCAATTGCTGGCTTTGGAGCGACCGCTCTGACCGCTCTGACCTGGGCTTTGGGTTTGGGTTTGGCTTCCGCCACCTTCGGAGCCATGGCGACACCTTTGCACCTTGGGGCTTGAGCAACTGGCAGCTGTAGCTCCCACCCAGGGTGGGTTTCTGGTTTGGACCGTTGGCATTAGGCTTTCCACTTTGGTTGGGCGACCGGCCTTTATTTAGCCTCGTCCAAACAAGCAAACTTGATCTGCCATTATCATCCATGATCGTGAAGAAGAGAAGTAATAAAAACACATAAAAACCTTGTACACGTGTGTACATGTCAAGGACTGACTGCGGACGGTCCTGCATGCTCTCAGGCCTATGATGGGACAAACCGGACAAACCGGACAAACCCTTGACAGCAGGATCTCCATAGACTCGCCTCAGCTCTGCATTTCCCGTAGCTTTGGCGTCACATTCGGAAGTGAAGTTCGTTTGAGTTGGCTGAACTGCACCGTGCTCACGACAAACAGACCAAGAGTCACCAACTAACAGTCACTAACAGTCACTAACAGTCACTAACAGTCACTAACAGTCACCAAGACACTAAAAGTCACTAAGATGTGCACAAAAACGTTGATGGGTTCTTGAACTCGTCGGGCACAACCACTGCCTACAAGATGACATCTTTGATCATCTTTATCCTACTAGTGGACGCAGGAAAGCAAACAATGGCTCGCGCCCAGTTAAGTCAGTTTAGTATCTACATCACTCGGTGTACTTGATGGACTTCATGCTTTGGGTGGGAACTGTAGCAAAAACTATAGAGACTTAGGCAAGGATGCTTGCATGGGCTGTTTACGTTTTCAATGCGAGCTTGACTGCTCCTGCGGACCGCGTTGGGAGAAGTCCTCCTTCAAAGGTCCAAAATGCTCCTGTCATGCCAAAACGAGTCCAACTTCAGACCAGCTTTAAAATGTTTTATGATATGCATTCCTAAATTGCTTTGGCTTGGCAGTGCTGCACATCTGCAGATCTGCTGCACGTGCACATGAATCTGCATGAAAAATCTACCGCATTCCACCGCCCTGGTGACTTGCGCCGCCTTGGTTGGGCCAGAGCCCAGCAGCTCCAAGGATCGTTGCAGGCATTGCGCAGCCTTGAACCCCAGTCGCAGTCGACAGTTGACCATAGCCGACCCATATCCCAAGATATCCCAAGATATCCCAAGTATGTATACACACACGTGTGTCATCATACAATACAATAGCAATGCAATACAATTCAATGAAATACAATAAGCAAATGTCACGCGATCTCCCGTGTAATTTACGAGAGTTGTGGCAATGCGTGTCCGGACGTGGTTCGAGGCTGATACGCTGTTATGCTGAGTGCGAGCTTGCAGGGTAATACGCTTGTCCGGTGTAGCCGGTGCAAAAGGTGTAACGGTGTAACCGGTGTCGCGCAAAATGCTGGACACTACTTGCGTCAGCAATGTAATGAACACATATGAACACTGCATTTGCTACATGATACCAATCGATTCAGAGGCAAAACTCTCCAGCAGCTGGAACCGACTTCAGTCCGTCTCTGTTAGATGCCACTGGTGCTGCTTAGCACACCCAAAATGCTCAGATTTCTCAGCACATCCCGTGCGCGGGCATTCCTTCACATTGAATCTAGCACGCGTTGCAGGAAAAGAATTCGATATACATATTACAATGCATCATAAATTATAAACATAGATAACTAATTATAGTATAAGTATAAGATAGTATAAGTATAAGAGTACACAGCTCCTGTCTGGGAAGGGAATTGGCAACCAAGGCGCTGCATGGTGCGGATCTGCAAAACCTGAGCCAACCCAGCTGTTGTTCCAACTAAGTACTGCAATTTGACTGAGAAATTCGTGAAAACAACTGGACAATGGTTTGCATCAGCGTGCAGCGTGCATGTTGTTGTGAAGGCCCCTCAATATCCCTCAATCATAGCATGGCGGCGGAGCAAATGTGTCCTGTGACTGATCATCCTGTGTATGTATGAAGCCACCACCGAAAGTAAACACTGTATATAAACGGAAAACCTCAGCCAACCCACCCTCAACCCTGAATGTGTACTATAGTCATCTATAGTCCAAGCAAACGGCGCAAACATCCGCCATCTTGCAGAAATTTAAGGAAGTTTTGCATGTTTTTCATGCCCGTGGGTTAACTTCAGTTATAAACCTTGAGTATCCTTGAGTGACATATTGAAGCGCTAAAGAATTCTGTCTGCACGGACCCTGCGAAAGTCTGGACTACCGCATCCTCTCCGGCCTTGCCGCTGAAATTGGAGCAGAAGAGAGTCGGCCGTCTGCTGTGCTGCCGCTCGCACATTGGCGGCCTCCAACTGGCTGATGCGTGACCTTGTCCAGCGAGCACGGTCATGAAACAATGCGAGATCCCATGCCCAGCTACTCTGGAGCATTAATGGAGATCTTGCATTTCCAAAATGGCTCCCAAAAAATCCCCGAATGCTCGACCCCGAATGAAGCAAAGAGGAATCATAGAGGAATCTTGAATCATATTGAAACAATCGTATACAAACTTGAGACACAACTGTGTCCCCATAAGTTCCACAAGTAGTCGTAAGTGTACACATCATAATTTGCAGATATTTGCAGCATTCGCATCCTCACCTCGGACTCTTGGACACCTCTTTGGACTTCAAAGGCATTGGAGGCTCTTCACACCTGTCAAATCTGTCAATCTCAAGCAAACATTTTCTGGCAGCTTAAACATATCTTGCGTAGAAAAGGAATCATGATATTCCTATGTAGTTACCTAGATTGCATGTGTCCATATATGAGTTATTTCTTTGAAACAAATATCTGCAAAATGCCATGCGCATAGCTATGTGAATAGAATAATGCATCTGTCAGTATGCATCTCGACACGGTTCATGATTAAAAGTGATATTACAGGAATGCATATTATCTGTGTGTGTGTGATTGTGTATGTGCAATTATGTATGCATATGCGTATGTGCAGTGTGCGTACATCTCTCTCTTATTTAGACGTATATCATATCATGTACAGAAAAGATCAGAAAGGGAATGACACATGTACAGTGGTGCTTGTCTCCATTCTCTGCATGTGTAGTGAGAATCAAACGTCACCTCACTCTAAGAATGACAGCTGGACAACATAAGCCACTTACAACTGGTGGGGCCAGTGGAGCAAAGTGGTGAACACTTTACCTGAAGCCAGTGACTCGAACAAACAAAAAGATGGAAAAGAAACCCAGGGCCTGCGAAACGGCGATGGGACAGGGTCCTCCTCGGTGAGAGGTTCCCCGCCTGTACATGCAACACTGGCACCGCCTGATTGAACCTGCTTAAGCAAAGGTAACTACTAAGCCGGATATCTGGTTAAATCTGGTTGCACTTTCGGCAAGGCTTTGACCACGTTGAAGAGGCTGTTGGGAAATATAGGAAACACTTGGAAACACGTTAAACCATTAAACACTAACGACAAAAATTGGAAAAATTGATGACTGTGTCGTGGCACCTGGCTCCATTGGTTCCATTGATGGGAAGCCGAAGGTGCCGAAGGTGGCAGCTGCTGAAGCTGGCTCTGACAGAGGTTCTGCAAGGGCAGCCTGTTGCCGCAGCGAACATGCTGCCATCAGCAATATGATGCATTTCAATTTCAAGTCTGTGACTTCAAGTTTTTTCACTGTTTCCATCCCGGACTGCATCCCTCAAGAAATGTACGAGAGCCCAGGCCTACCCAAAGTTTTACTTGTATAGCATCACTTCGTGGCACTTGACTGAATCCACTGTGCCGCGCGAAACCTCTCGTTCAGGCTTTGTCACTAGTCGTGGGTTTTTTCTATAGTAACTGTGCGGGCCTCGTCTCTTAAAAGCCCCGGTTCCGCGGGTCGGCTGCTGCTCCTCAAAGCTTGAAGCATCATGCTGCACACACAAAAGGAGCACTTTTGTGCAGGAGCAATCTTTGAACATCTTTGTCCAAAGTATTTATCGGTCAAATCACGCCTCTACTGAACAAGAGTTTCAGTTCGCGGCCTGTCTCAAGCTCTAAGCCCCTCCGTGTTGCCAGTTGCGGTTCCTGCTTGTTGTGCCCAGATAGATGCCAGGTGTCTTTGCATAGGCAGTGGAACGCTTTGCCACTTCAACCAGCAGCCGTTGACCTGCGCCAAAGCAGTCCAAGAGCCGACGTGCAAATTGAACTGAACATAACCAATTTGATAATTTTGATATCTGATTCATTCTGATTCTGATATATTCTGATATCTATTCAGGACACGGGCCACACCAAAACTAGACGACGGATGGCCCGAGAGCGTAAAGAAGCAAGTTACTGTTACTCAGGAGTGTAAGTATAAACACAATGTAATGAATATTATGTAAGAAGTACGTTATACGAGCAGCACGTTATAAGTAGAAGAAGAAAAGGCAATGATAACAATGGAGCATGTAGCAGCTGATCATCAGAAAGATGAAAGAGGCAAAATGTCAAAATGTCAAGATGAAAGTTGAAGAGAGCAGAACGAAAGCAAGAAGATAAACATTGCAAGGGAGAGGCTGTATGAAGGAGACAGGGTGGTAAAAAAGAGAGTGGGCGAAGCAAAGAAAAAATGGAGAAGATGTGGGATGTGAAGATGTAACACAGACACTTTTACACACAGATGCTGTTACACAGAGACGCTCTTACGAAACACTTTTACACACAGCAACTTTTACACGCAAACACCTTTGTACACACACACAGACAGAGGCACTTTTACACACGGACGCCTTTACCCAAAGCAATTTTTACGCACGAACGCTTTTACACACGGATGCTTTTACACACAGGCGCTTTTACACACAAACACCTTTACACACAGACGCATTTTCACAGAGATGCCTTTACACACAGACGCTTTTACACAGACGCTTGTACACGGACGCCTTTACACACAAACACCTTTTACACAGTGACGCTTTCACACACCGACGCTTTTGCACACACAGGCTTGTATACACAGACGCTTTTGCACACAGACACTTTTCACATCGACACCTAAGACGGTTTAAAATACAGCCGCTTTTATACACAGACTTTCACACTGACGCTCTTACACACCCGCGCTTTTATGCACAGGCACTTTTACATCCAGACGCTTTTGCACGCAGAGACGTTTAAACACGCAGAAGCATTGACACACGGACCCTTTTGAACACACGGACACTTTTACAATCTTTTACACACAAACGCTTTTACACACGGACGCTTTTACACACATACGCTTTGACACAACAAAGCTTGCGCAAACTTCCGAGAGGGGGACGAGAAGGGGCGAGAGGGGCCCAGTACTACATCGTAATACAAAGCTTGCACAGAAAGTACTTCCCAGTACTACTCCTACAAAGCTTGCGGAAAAACTTCCCGGTACTACTTTGTACTACAAAGCTCGCACGAAGTACTTCTTCCCAGTACTAGTTTGCACTACAAAGCTTTCACTAAGTACTGCAGAAAGTACTTCCCAGTACTACTTTGTACTACAAAGCTCGCACGAAGTACTTCCCAGTACTACTTCATACTACAAAGCTCGCACGATGTACTTCCCAGTACTACTTTGTGCTACAAAGTTTGCAGAAAGTACTTCCCAGCACTACATTGTACCAGAAAGCTCGCACGAAAACTTCACATTATGCTTGCGGAACTTGCTGCGGCACAAGACATCGAAGATCATTTTGTACGAAAGGGTTGCGCAGGACAACTCAAAATCGCAATTATTCTGTCAGTTTTTGACAATCGACCCTCATTGCGTGCGCAAGGGTCGCATTTGCGTGATCGCTCTTTGCCACTGCCAGCCTTAAGAGAGAAGAGAAACAAGGGAGAAAACAATTAGCAGACGAGAGCGAAAAGGAGAGAAAAGAGAGAGGAGAGAGAAGAGAGAGAGAGAGAGAAGATGTCAGATGTGAAGATGTCAGATGTGAGGATGTCAGATGTGAAGATGTGAAGATGTGAAGATGTGTCAGATGCGTCAGATGTGTCAGATGTAAGATGTAAGATGTCAATATGTCAATATGTAAGATGTGAACGTGTAAGATGTGCAAGCGTAAGATGTGAAGATGTAAAATGTGCAGAGGTAAGATGTGAAGCGTATGATGTGCAGATGTAAGATGTGAAGATCTCAGATGTGAAGATGTAAGATGTGACGGCGTAAGATGTTCAAATGTGAAGATGTAAGATGTGAAGATGTAAAATCTCAGCTCCTTTTTTTAGAAGAACCCTACGCTCAGGCGCTCTCGGGGAAAAACGTGTGTCATTTAGCTAGAGAGATTAGAGAGCTTGATAAGCTTGATGCTCAAGTTCATATTTCATGCCGCCCGCAGCCCGCAGCCTTGCCAGTAACAGAGATTTATATAAGAAAGACTCGGCCACAAAAAAAACTAATGCCCTTTTCAAACTTTAATTCCAAAACAGCATCAACAAAGAAAGATCATTCCACATCAGCATTGGATCAGCAGTTGACCATGCTGTATCTAAAGAATCGGACATAACTACATTGAAAAAACCCTTCTCAGCTGCCCCACACCTCCCAACTCGGCACAGTGCAATGCACGGATGCAGTCCTTGCAAATTGCAACCTCTATACTAGTTGTACATATCATGATCCAAGAAGCAAAGGGTTCAGCAGCATGAGGCAACGGCTGAAACAAAATTGTGACACGGCAGATCACGGCAGGTTTCCCTTTCAGGAGAAGAAGTGTTTTCACCCGATCAAACGCTCCTGCGCCTCAGAGGAAGTAGTCATTGTGACCTGACTCTTGCGACATGCAAACTTACGAAGAAGTAAAATCTCTACACACCAATGCAGCGGCGTTCCACTGGGTCAGAGAGTCGTTCAAAAGTTCAAACCTTTGATTGCGGGGTTTTCGCAAATGGCACTGTTCGAAGCCTGTAGTTTGAGCCCGATGGATTCTGAGAGTTCATGTTCAAGAACAAGGGCATGCGTGTCCTTTCCTTGCACTGCCAGACTTGAACATGCTGGCCTCATGCAATACAAAGGAATCCATGTTGAATGACCCCTGATACACTTGTAAGATCTTGTAAGATCTTGTAAGACCCTATAAGGTTCTACCTGGGAAACATCTCGCCTCGAGTTTCACATTACCGCGTGCAATCCTCCAACATCGTCCCAGGACATTGTTGAGAAATGCGAGCTGATCGCGGCTTCGGCAGCTGGACTGAGGTTGCTGCGAAAGCATAGCCTTTGTGGCATCTTGTCAATGGCTCGTTCGGAATATGAACGTTGGCTACGCGTCCATAACTCCTGATGAAATCCAGCAACGCACCAAGGATTCTGTCAATCATGTGAATCCAAAGCGGTTAGTCAGGTTGAGAAGGAAGGTTTCATGTTTGAATCATGTCTGCAGGGCCTGGAAACACAGCCGGACTGCAGAAAATTGTCACAAATGTAGGGAGAGGATGCGCGAGGGTGCTCGCACCCGGGTCTGCACGAGTCTTCTACACTTGACGAAACAAAGAAACATGATGTAAGTTTTAACCCTTGGGACCCGGCAGCTTAGTTGCCAAATGATCTCGATTCTGACAATGACCATTGGCTCCTGAAGATCTTCAGCAAATCCTCTTTTTGGCAATCGATTGGGATCCCGCGGACCCATAGGCAATTGCCCTCGTTGAAAGCCATGGCAGGTCCCATGGCCAGGCCAAGCTGAAATGCCGAAGTAATTCCGAAGTAATTCCTCCTTGTCTGTGAATTTGGTGATGAAGCCCCCGAATTAGCCAATTGATGTCCTCAAAGGATTAAATTCACATTATAGTAAAAAAAAAGACGGTAGAAGCCTTAAGCTGTGCTTTGGTACTGGCAATCACGACCTTTGGTCTTGCATTTTCCGCTTGACTACCTGTATGAGGTTTACAAGTTTGCTGGAAACACAGTGCCCCGAGAGAATCAAGTGGCTCATAGTGCCTGACCGTTTGATTTAATATGATAATTGCTCAGCAGTTGTCAAGAGGTAAACTGGTGTTATCGAGTGCGTGGCTCAAAAACCGCCTGCTGTCCATCATAACGCGGCGATGGCCTCTTTCCAGGTGTGTCCATGGCTCACTTGGCCCATCTTTTCTCCAGGTCTGCAGTGAGCGAATAGAACATATAAGAACATATATACCTATTGCCACTCCAGCGCCCTTGTGCCATGACCAAAAACATCAACGATCATGCTTCTGTGGGCAAATGTAGGTGCCGCAAGAGCCATGCAACTAGTAACTAGGAAACGACGCCCATTTTCCCATTGCAAGTCTGATATCACTACCTCCGTAGATGGGAAAATAAAACGTACCACGGCTCTCGACTTTGATGTTGAAACAACACGCTTTTGCTCGACATCTTAAAGGCTCTTCTCCAGTGGTCTGGTCGACCATGGCAGGACGACCTAGTCCGTTCAATTTGTCGGCCTTTTTGTTGGGTGCTGCATCGAGTTCATCGACTGAGCTGCATCTTTGGCAATTGGCTCTGGACTATATCTTGGCATAGTGTGCTGTATGTATATTATTATATAAATAATACATATACATATATATATATGTATATGTTTGTGTGTACTGGGGATCTCTTGCGCATTTGGTGTTGGAGGAATATGGAAGAATGATGAAGAATGTATATAGTGTATTCAAATGTATTCAAGAACCATCTCAAGATATCTCAAGAATTGGCACTCCTGCACTTCCCTTGTCATTGTTCCCCTTTTTATGGCCTTTGATCTCTGAGCTTTGATGGCTTTGATGTCAGGACGAGGTTCTACTACCGATGTCTTCACTGTTCTCTAGAGCTGGCGCGTAGGATTTCTGAACTAAGGCTCTTCACTCTTCAGCTCACTTTGCTCTTTTTGGCTTTCTTGGGCTCCTTGCACCCACAAAGCAAACGTTTTTGAAGCTGCAAATGCATTCGTTCGTGCAGCTTGTGGCTTCGGGAGCTGGATGGGCGGCCTTAGCGTCCTGCTTCTGCTTTCGCTTGCCTTACTCACAGTGGAAGCTTCCGGAAAATTGAAATGCATCATGATCATCATGATTCAAGATCATCATGACAACACCATCACAAGTTATGACAACGCAGACTGGCCCTTCTGGTGAATATGTGCGTCTTGACATGTCTTGACGTCATGTATCTGCAATTAAGCTGAAGCACCTGCAGCAAAGAGACCGTCATTTTTTTCTGCAAGGTCTTGGTCACTCTTTGAGACCTGCAGCCGGCTCGGAGAACTGACTAGTTGTCATTGAGTCAGTGCGTTATACTGTCATATGCCGTCATGATTGTATGTGGTTTTGGCTGCTGCCCTTCAGGAATCATTGGACTCAGCCTTTTTCTTGCTGCTCTTTCCGGCTTCAGCCTTCTGTTTCTTTTCCTTCCTGGTGGACAGGCTGTCCCGCAAGGCCAACCCTAAAGTTCAATTTGGAATCAACGAACACAAATGAGAGAGAGAGAGATATATATATACAGTAAAATATGTAATCAAATAATCATGAATCATAAACAAATAGGACTAAAAGAAAATGCAGTAAATAACTACTATATAAATTGTTCCAAAACTCATTCCATTCCGATGTATTTCAATATGGCACACCCGATGTAACTTTGACTCAAGCTGTCCTCCGCTCGGTGCTGGGCTCCTCCACCTCAGGGCTACCTTGGGCATTGGTGCGCCCAGTGGTGTCAAGTGCTCCAGGAGCCACTGCAGATCATACCATCCAGATTTTTCATACCGAAAAAGTTTCGGAAAAGTCTGGAAAAGTCCCAGATACTGAGCACTTCCATCATTGGTGGGGCAGCTGGCCCTGTCATGGGAAAGCGCCCACCGGACACCCGAGCACAATCTTCAGATTCAAAACAGAACATCTCCCCAGATCTCCCACTTGCCTTGAAACGCGAACTTGTTCTTGTCTGCACCCAAGGCCACCTGGGCCAAGGGCTCCATAACCACAAATATATGCACATACTTTAGATGTAATTATATATATATAGTATATTGTATATGTATGCATATGACTATTATGTATATCAATGTGTACAGACACATGTGTTCTAGCAGTTTATTTACAACATAGTTTTGCATGTAGTGCCATGTAGTTGCATGTATATACATAATATGCAAACACAAAGACGCCAAGGCAGTGCTAAATCGTTCCTCAAAGCCGGGCACCTTAGGATCAAGGTTCTGGGTCTTATGAAACCACGAACCTGCAAGGCGACAGGAGAATTCGCCCGGAGAAATCATGAAAATTCTCTGCACATTCATGACTCTGTTCGAACATGTTCAAACATATGTCCCTAGTGTTTGGCCCATCTGCATTTATCCAGTTCCCAATCCTTCAATGTCCTGTGTGTGTGTGTGCGTGTCGAACCTTCGCAGAAAGGATGCCTAATGCGCATAGGTGCGGAAGCTCTACCCAAGTATCAACTGTTGCCCAAAGCCTTCCATATCATCAAAGAACTTGTCGTTTTCATCCTCCATCAGTCAAACAGGTGTCAAACCAAGCAGGACAACGGGAATGTACGTATGTATGTAATGTAATGTAATGCAATGCAATGCAATGCAATGCAATGCAATGCAATGTAATGTAATGTAATGTAATGTAATGCATGTGTGCATGTATTGCATGTATTGCATGTATTGCATGTATTGCATGTATTGCATGTATTGCATGTATTGCATGTATTGCATGTACTGCATGTATGTATGTATGTATGTATGTATGATTGATGCATGCATGCATGCATGCATGCATGCATGCAGGTGCGTACGTACGTATGTATGTAGGTAGGTATGTAGGTAGGTATGTAGGTAGGTATGTATGCATGTCTGTGTGTGTGTATGTGTATGTGTATGTGTATGTGTATGTTATATGATGTTATGTTGTGGTATGCATGTATGATGTTGTATGATTATGTCTGAATATGTATGATTACGTATGATTACGTAAGATTGTGTATGATTATGTATGATTATGTCGATTATGTATGATTAGGTACGATGACGTACGATTACGTACGATTATGTACGATTATGTACGATTATGTACGATTATGTATGATTATGTATGATTATGTATGATTATGCATGATTAATTATGATTGTGTATGATTACGTACGATTATGTATGATTATGCATGATTAATTATGATTGTGTATGGTTATGTACGATTATGTATGATTATGTATGATTAATTATGATTGTGTATGGTTATGTATGATTATGCATGATTATGTATGATTATGTATTATTCTGTATGATTATGTATGATTATGCATGATTATGTATGATTATGTATGATTATGTATGATTATGTATGATTATGTATGTACGTATGTACGTATGTATATACGTATGTATGAGTACCCTTGACAATACCTAAGGCCTCTCAACTCTGCCCCTTGTGCCACGCTTCCCACAACGGCATTCAACCCCAAAAAACATCCGGCCTCAACAGCTGCAACATCTGGCAGCTTCAGAGGATTGCTCTTTCCCATAATTTGATCGAATGGGACTTGCATCTCAGACTTGCCTCAGCAAATTGTCAATACCCCAAAGCCAAAGGCATTTTCGAGTGAACACCTTCTTGATTGTCAGATTCCATCGGTACCAAGCATAGGCAGTATCAAACATCACCTTCGCAAATACGCAAATATAGCATGCATATATATATATATGTTAAGTTACATAGTGTATGTATATGCTTTAATACATCAACATATTAACATATTAACATATTGATATATAAAAACATATTCACCTATTAATATATTATAATATACTCATATACTAATATATCAATATAATATTAATATACTAATATATTAATATATTAATATACTAATATATTAATATACTATTGTATTCATACATATATATATATATATATATATATATGTATAACTATGTATATAATAGTATATATATAATTGTTGTCAGCGGCATCTACGCTTTTGACTGACTTCGCAGTCGAATGCTTTCAAATCACGGCACCTTTTGCGGACCAGGTGCCATCACGGGCGAAAACAATAAATACCTGGCACATGCTGATGCTCAATAGCAATTTTCCAATCTATGACGATGGCATGCAATGGCAGCAATCCACAAAGCCCACAACATCAATGACCCTCAAACAAACTCACGCTGCTGCTAGTGGCTGGAAAGAGTTCTCCAAAGAACCCTGCTGCAAATCGAGTGGCAGTCTTCTTTGACATGGAGATGTGTTTGACGACCACATCCATTTCCTTGCCAGATGATCTGGAAACCTCAGTGCCAACATGTTCGAAGCATTGACAGTGGCACATGTGCAAGCTTCAAACATCTTCAAACCATCACCACATGTCACTGCGTGTCACTCCACAACATTCATTCAAACATTCATTCAATATTCACGAAACATTCACCATATTCACCTGAGCTGAGGCGCATAAACCAGCTTGGCATCTGCCGTGAGCCATGCTGGCAATGCCATTCCATCGGGTCCCGGGTCCCGCGCTGTCGGATTCTGGAGCGATACCGGCTCTGTGTGTTTCACCAAGATTTCCACGTTGAGATTTCACATGTTGACATCTTGAAAAATGGTCGTGGATGGTCGTGGATGGTCGTGGATGGTCGCCCCCGTTTGTGGCAATACGATAATGTCATCTAGGAATCTGGAGTAATGTTGAATAAATAAACTGGCTTCTGTCACTGATGAGCTGCCTACACCAGACCATGCTCCGTTGTTGAAAGGTGTTGAGACCTTGTTCAATCTGTATGCATCCAATCCTGCGTGCTTTTACCCTGACTGGAGCCCTGCCACCACTGGGTGAAGGCAATGCAGAAAACAACGTGCGCAGGTGACAGTGTGCGCGCACATCCCCTGCTGCAAGTCTCAAAGGTAGCGGCACTATCATTGCCCTCATGGTTCACGGCCACAAGCACAAGCGCAATAGGAACAACATGGAACAAACCACAACCACACAAGGACAACGACAACAACAACTACCAGGAGGAATTCGTACTATTAACATGACGTGAAGCAGGGCTTGAGGATGCTTGAGGCACATTTGCCACGCAAAAATGGCTCCTGAATCTCTGGAGGCCATAGATTCTGCACAGTTTGGCACTCTAAGCGGCCCAAGCGCTCCGGATTTCAAGCGCTCAGATTTTGTAAACTATGAACAGTTTCCCGCTTCATTTGCAAGCATAGGTCGCCTGTACGATTCCGCAGCTTAGGGGGTTCGAACTAATCTCCTTGATTTGAGACGCCTGCTCCTCAGTAAAGAGAGGTCGCCCCTCTCCGAGAGTAATGGGCACTTTGCTGATAATGATCCTGGAGGAATAGCGCAAGCAAGAGGAAACCCGTCACACTTCCTTTGATCAATGATGTCCCTCTCGCCGCTAACCGAACCCAGGAATACCATGGGATACCATGGGATACCACAGGATACAACATCAGCGTTGAAACCAAGCACAGAACAGGCATTAGCCAGTCTCCTGGTGAGGAGGCCTGCGGCCAGAAATCCGCGGATGGTCTCGCCCCCATCAACATAGACATCCTTGGCCCCGCTGGCAGCCAGCTCTGTGAGGATCTCCTCACGGTGTGCTGAGACGAAGTGCACTGTGCAGAATGGAAACAAATGAAATTTACCAACATGCCAAAACAAGGTGTAAAAGCATCCCAACCCGGAAAGGCCCCTCCAGACTTGAAAACCAAGAAGAGGTACTGTGAGAAGAAGAAGCAAGAAGAAGAATAAAAAGAAGGAGAAGAAGAAGAAGAAGAAGAAACTATGCAAAAAGCGAGCTGGCGCGCAGGCAAAACAGCAATGCATGAATTAGTCTTATACAAGTATCAAATCACTGGATATAAGTAGAAAGATGTAGAAAGTGTGTTTTGTGCAGCGGGCGCCACTCACGATATGCCTTCAAGATGATCTTGAGTCGAAGACCCCGGTAATATCACAACACCACACATGATCACAAATCATCACAAATCTATATCCATCCGTGATGTTCATTTATATTCCACATTTATATTCCATGACGTCATCACGCTACATGTATCAGATTCAAACCACTCGACTCTAGGGGCATGAAGCTCAACATCCCAAAGTGTCACTGGAATCCCTGCACCCAAATCTGGCTCTTTCGTGATCTTCCATGTGCCTTATCTACATGTGGATTCCCAACCCCTGAAAGCCATGATCTCTCGTCGCACTCCTGCGGTGAGCCCTTCGTCAATTTCACCTTTCCTCAAGGTGGAGCTAAAGAAGGCAAAACATGCAAATCACGAAAAGAATCCAGTTCTATTGTTGAGTATACAGCCACTTTGGCTGCCAGCCGGCTGCTGCACTCTCGTTGGCTCGTCAAACTTTGAGGTGCATTCGCTGTATTAAAAGTGGTTAAGCTGCAAAATCCCGGTCTGCCAAGACGCCCTTTAAGCGCTCTGGCACTTCCACGCCTGCTGCTGTCAGGACCCACACTGGCGTGTCACCGTAGGGCCATGGCCCACCCTGCAGTGGAGGGTTGAAAACTCCGCCTTTGTGCCCGTCGTACATGCAGACGCAGAAGTGATGTCAATAATGTCAATAACTGACAACTGTTGACTGTTTACTTCTAAATTCCTATGTGGAACCCTGGAATTTATCTCACCCAGAACTTCAGGAAAATGCGAAGAGGCATGCATGCCATTGCAGGCCATTGCAGCTTGCCTGGCCCTGCAATGCCTTGCCCTGCAATGCCTTGCCTCCATGTCCCTCACTGATTCAAAGGTCTTCCTGCCCATGACCAGGGCATCCACTGACGCCATGAACTCGTGGAATCCTCCGTCGTCACCCTCCGGCAGAGTGGAGTGAAACTCATTCCTGGACCAGAACCAATGGGACTGCCACGCGCTGATAGTTTCCAGTGAGAAATGTCAGTGAGACACTTTCAGAGGGGGACCACCCCGTCACATGGGAAGTGCAAAACCTTGATGAATCATGATGAATCTTGAAACATCTGATTTTCTCTCACTGGCTGTCATTGAAACGAACTAAGCCATCCAAGCATCAACCAATCAACCGAGCCATCAGTCTTTGCAATGAAACCATCCAAACTGGTCGCGATGAAAACTGATGCGTTGCATACGCTCATTGCGCCTCTGCCGCCTCTGCACCCCAAACCACGGCTGCGAAGCCAAAATCTGCTGATGACCCATGAAGTGTCACTTCACATAATTTCATACAATTTCATGGGGAATGATATTTAGTCAACTTATATGTGCACATATGTATATATATTATACATATGGCATATATATATATATATAGTTATATATATATAATTCACAATCATCCAATGTCTATGATGATGACCACCCGAGCCAGGGCTTCATGGAGTAGCTGGCATCACATTCAAAGATACTAAGGTGCCTACTTGCGCATCAGATGCAACAGTCCCGCCGTTTTGTTTCACAGGTTGATTGCTCTACGTATTTCGAAAATCAACCTGCAATGCCAACTGAACAGTTTGCTAGAATTAAATGTCACAAGTTCAGCATGCAAGGCCAAACAACAGTATATTAATAGCAAGGCAAAGGTTCCCTTTAACACCTCGCTTTGAGTTTGTCATTGTTGAAGACACATGGGCGGGTGAGGGATCAAAAAAATATTTAAGGCATCAAACAAAATCCCCTGGGATCCCTTGTTTTCTATGGCCTTTGCAACAGTTTGGATACAAAACCGAACATTTCGGTGGTATTTGCATCGTTTTGGAAGTCGGGCCTCTCGCCCGTAAGGTTGTTGCAGAACATTGGACCTGGAAATCGCACATTCGCATGTTTTGCTAACGTGTTGCTGTTGTAAACATTTGGAGTTCGACGCTAACGTTTCGACAGCATCTGCAACACTTTGGAGTTCGAACCTATCATTTTCGATGGTTGCTTTCAAATTTGTATTGGTTTAAAGTTTGTTTATGGTTGGTTTGGGGTTGATTGAGGCTTGGTTTGGTATTTAAAGCTGGTTTAGAGACTAACTACGGTTGACTTAGGGCCATTTAGGGTTGGTTTAGGGTTCGTTTAGGGTTGGCCTATGGTTTACTTACTAAGTGATTATTTACGGTTGGTCAAAGGTTAATTTAGGTTTCGTTTAAGTCTTATTTAACATTGTTTAAACTTGGTTTAGTGCTTGTTTGCGCTTTATTTAAGAGTTTTCGGGATTTATGTAGGGCTGGTATAGGGTTTATTTTGGTGTCTTTTAAGACTTTGTGGTTTATGTTTTGTTTAGGATCTATTGAGGGTTGGACTTTGGTTGATTTAGGGCTGGTTTAAAGTTTATTTAGGGGTTGTTTAGGGAAGAACTAACGCTTCTAGTTCTGGGGATATATATATATATACAGTTATTGATGACCGTACAATGACTTGGAATGTTGGTATCATAGCTACAGCAACTACCGCATGTGGTGAACTATATGTAGACTATACAGTGGGGGTAGTGGGGTCGTAATATTTCTACTTGTTTAGAGTATATTTACATATATTTACGGTATATTTAGGGTTGGTTTGTAGTTTGTTTAACGGTTATGTAACTGTTGCGTATGGCTATGTAGGGTTTATTTTGGGTTGGTTGTAGGGTTTGTTTAGGGTTGATTTAAAATTTATGCAGGTGCTGCTCAAAGTTTTTTTAGAGTTGGTTTTTTGAATTGGTTCGTGGTTGGTTTAGGTGTAATTTAGGATTGCTTCAGGGTTTCTTTAGGGTTGGCTTGGGCATTATTTTGAGTTGGTTTAGGGTCTAGGTCCCGGTTTCGGGTTGGTTTAGTGATTTATTTTTGGTTGGTTTAGGGTTAGTCTAGGGTTGAATTTAGGGTTGGTTTGGGATTTATGTAGCGGTGATTGTGGTTTATTTGAGGTTGGCTTAGGAATTATATGGAATTATTTAGTGTTGGTTCGTGTCTTGCTTAATAGGTGGTTCTTTAAGGATTATTTAGGGTTGGTTTATGGTTTATTTAGGGGTTGCTTAGGGTTTATTTGGTGTTGGTTTGCGGATTATTTGAGATTGGTTTAAAGTTTAAAGTTGATTTTGGTTTCATTTACAACTTATTTAAGGTTGGGTTAGGTTTCGTTTAGGGTTTATGTAAGGTGTGTTTAGGGTTTGTTTAGGTTTGGTTTTGGTTTAATTTAGCGTTGATTGAGGGTTGGTTTAGGGTTCGTTCAAGACTTACTTTGTCTTGGGGGTTGGTTTAGGGATTATTTCGGGCTGATTTAGGCTTTTATTTAGGGTTGGTTTAATTAAGGGTTATCTTAAAACTTAAAAGTGTTTTAAGGCACTACAAGTAGAGTCACAAAAGGACGGAAGGACCAAGGGACCAGAGGACCAAGGGACC
>Ga0126342_10005529_pt1 | contig 22095 bp, 14 predicted proteins | sample Cyp1metagenome_FD_92528 | JGI IMG/M metagenome (GOLD analysis project Ga0126342, IMG submission 92528) | Coral microbial communities from Lord Howe Island, Old Settlement Bay, Australia - Cyphastrea 1 metagenome | ecosystem: Host-associated > Invertebrates > Cnidaria > Coral ...
ATACATTACATACATTACATACATTACATACATTACATACATTACATACATTACATACATTACATACATTACATACATTACATACATTACATACATTACATACATACATACATAACATACATACATAACATACATACATAACATACATACATACATAACATAACATACCATACCATACCATACCATAACATACATACATACATACATACATACATACATACATACATACATACGTATATATACATTGCATTCCATTCCATTGCATTGCATTTCATTGCATGACATTGCCTGACATTGCATTACATTACATATTACACTACATTATATTGCATCAAATTACATCACATACTAACAGTCATATGTATAATATACATATATACACCGATATAGATATCGATTATACACCATATATCCATACATATTATAGTATTATATTACGCACATTATATTTCTATTTGTTTACATGCATACCCAAAATACGAATTGGTTAAACAATGCTCATTAATAGAGATTCGAATAGTGATTTGGGTGTGTCTGGAGAGTAATGGGGTATACCCCTCAAATAGCAATTTTCTATAGGGAAAATTGTTATTAACCAATGGATTTCTGGCTACCCCATTTCCAGACCAACCCATTTATGGGAATCACCAATATGCCCCTCTGTCCTGCCTGTGAATTCGCCCGCAGAAAACGTGCCACCGATGGTAGAGCTAATTGCCGGTTGCTACCAAGTGACCTAATCTGAATTGGATGGAAAATCTGCAGGAAAGCACAGGAAACCCCAAGCCATTTGGGGTTAAACGCAAGGTTTGCCGTAACATGTTCCTTCAACCAATCCATTGACATACCTAGTAGCATGACAGTCCATTGAGCTCCCACACAATATCAAGTTGATATGTGGATTTCTATGCCATAATTTCAATGGTCCCAGAGATGTCCAGAATCCAGGGAATCCAGGGTGGAGACGCTCAAGTTCCATCATCCCGCTTGGCAATTTTGCCAGTTCCATCATCCATCATCCATCTCAAAAAGACACCCATCAGATTGTGCTATGTAAAAAAAGGGCCCTCATGATCCGAATCAGCCGTTTTGCCGACTGATCTGGCTAATCAGAATTCACAGTATTGATATATGTATGGTGATTTTAAGGGGTGGTTGGAAATGAATCAAACTCATAAAACCGGGCCAAGGCTCTGTTTGGGTGTGTTTGTCATGACAGCTTCCAGATACGCGCCAAACTCATTTACGGAGCAGTAGGATTCCAGCTCGTCTAGGCCCAGAATGGGTAACCACCTCGCATTCGACCGAAGACAAGATCCCGGTACGGCTTGAACAATGCCAGATGGCACCCCTTGATACAAGCCATTTATGGTAATATTGAGATGTATTGGGGTTTACTATTTCGTTTTCATGCGTTTTTCACATTATACAGATATATACAGTACATACAGGTTTGTCCACAAAAAGCAGTTCCCCGGAAACTTGTTGATTTGACATTCGTTTAGCTTTTTTCGTAGCCGCTGGAGTAAGTCCCCCATTTCCGGACAAATCCAGATTGCAGCAATTCAAACAATTCTGCACAGGTGAGTTCCTTTTGCAAGCTGACGATGGCTCAAAAATAAGCTGTCAATCGACACACCAAACGAGAACCAATTTCTGTTGCTGTTTTCCAATACTTAACAAACCCGAAAAAGGGGTCAACGTGCCAAGACATACCTAGTTATAATGGAGATGTGTCGAACAAATCGCCATTGGGATTTGCCCGGCTGCCAAGTAACCAAGCAGAAGATGTCAAAACTGATATCACATTTAATTGTATTGGTTTCACCATCCAAAACAGGGGTATAAACTAAGCATACTGGGGATATTATGAGATTTATGAGGATATTGGATGAGATATAACAAACTGTCTGAACATTTTAAGGGAACATCACCAAACTCCCATGGTTTCAGAACCTCATTCATTTTTCAACTCTTTTAATCACTTGGTATACCCATTTTCGGACACACCTAGAGACAGGTGCATTAATAGATAGAGACATTTCATCTACAGTATTGATTCAATTGGAAGGGTTGATCAGGTGCATTAATAGATATTAAATGAATTTAAATGATATTAATAGATGAAAGCATGTGACACCTTGACAATTTTTCTTCCAACGGGTATCCCCGGGTATCCCCCGGATATCCCCTCAACCCATCCGCGAGCACTTTTTCCGCTCGGAGGAGCATCTTCATCTCCTTTCGGCTAAGGAGGGCGCGATAGGATCCAGCAACCAGGTTCAAGTGCTCGTCTGCGTCTGCGATATGACCAGCTGGCGAAGCCTCCAGTCGTTTCCTCAGACTTTTCCAGAAGTTTTAAAGCCCAAATGGCAAGAAGATGTAAGAAATGGATACTATCGGATAGAACAAACATCTTCTGAAAGCAATTTTTTGAGCCTTTCACCTCTTCAATTCTGAATGTGAAGGGCGTTACTATCTTAGAACTTTGGAGTTGATTTCAAACCGTCTCAAGGTTATATTTGGATGCCTCTTGCAGGAGTTTGACCCTCCCCCAAACAGCAGGTACAGGATTTTAGGTCATTCCCAGAATTAGAAAACAAAACGTGTTGTGGATGATTCCCCACACCTAAACCCATCATTTCATGATGACCTTGTGGTGAGGTCGCTCTAAATTTACTGAGGATTCCTCTTAAATCCAACCAGTTCAGTTTCGACATCGGATCCACGTCTTCTTCCATCTGCGCCTTGAGCTTGTCCACTGACAAGTCCAGTTTCTTTGCCAGCTGCAAGTACGAAGCATCAAGCTTTGCCAACACATCCTGAGCTGAATCAATCCGCATGGCATCGTTTTCAGGGAGTTCCAGTGAGGAGGAGAAGGGGTTTATGAAATGGGGCAATTTCGATCCCAATGTTGCGGGCAAAATTGACCCGCTACCACCCACTGCCCTTAACTACCATTAAAAGTTCACGAAATTTCCATGTTTGGACGCACCCATAGATTACCATGATGATCAACAATGCTCTTGTGGGAAAATGAGGATTCCCGGTTGTGAAGGGAGGCCTCTATCAGTTACTAGCCGACCAAACAATGGGGGAAAAAACATACCAATCCCATGGGCTTCCCATGGATCATTCATTCCCGACCTTTCCGAAAAAACATCATCCCAATTAATCTCAAGTACAAAAAACCAATCCAAAACCAGTTCGAATAATCCCGATAGTAACACTCATGATCACACTACAAACTAACAAATTTACCAAATTGATAAATTATCTGATTATTATTATCTTCATTTACATATATTGTCCAGCAGCAACCTTGATCTCTTCTAAACCGGAATAATTAATTCATTTAGCAAGAACCGCCACATACTGTCATTCTCACCAATGGTATGTGATCATCCCGAAAAATATAAATACGAAAATCATCGGTTTTAGCTTACCAAAATTCGCCCAACAACCAGGTCACATATGGGTGTGGGTCAATTTTTTCACCCCCAAAACTCGATGGTTTATACTTATACTCAACATACACATTTTAATCTGCGGTCCCCTGGGTCTTTAATTTTGATCCATGGCCATATGGTACCCTCTGGTAAACTAACATAGCTATGGAAAATGGCCCATTTATAGATGGTTTTCCCATTAAAAATGGTGATTTTCCATAGTTATGTTAGTTTACCAGAGGGTAAAATTCACCATTTTAAACTAACGCACCAGGATGTCATGAGATCATCCCAGCATCTTTGACGCTTGGTTTCTCTGGAAGCGACGCCAGCAGGGTCTCGCCAACCTCGGACAGGTAGAATCTGTCGGAATACTGTGATGGCTATTTAAATCGAATATGCCAATATGTATCTGTATATCATTCTATTTGTATACAGTATGTATATGTGATGGTTATATATATATACACACTGTATAGAGACAATAGCGGGGTATAATGGGTAATTATATATATATGTAATTATATCATCAATCAATTAGAATCAATGAAACAACTCCAACCAAGGGATCTTAACCATCTAAAATGGCGATATTTGATGGATATATAATCATGCAACAACCAATAATTACCCTGCAGTAAACCAACATAGCAACATGAAAAATCCACCTGAAGTTTAGAACAATTCCAGTGGAAACCATTGGTTTTACAGTTTTACATACTTATGTTGGTGAACCCGGAGTATGCGGTTATATGGAGAAAAAACTTGCTCCGATGGGTGAATTATATGTGGAAAACACGAATAAGTAGTGGAAAGTACCAATGTGGTAAAGCAAATTTGGGGTTTATCCTGGCAAAAACCAAACAGGTGATTCACTCGTACTATGCGGCAGCTGAGTTTGGACCCAAGAAGGTTCAAACCAACTTTCAATCAGGGAAAATGTGTTCACACTATATAAATCTATATATATATAATGGATTTGGTATTGTGTTTACAGTGTAGCCCATTAAAATCATTAAATATAAAATTTAAGCATGGTTTACTACGGATAGTCTAGTGAAAATGTAAACCTCCGTGTAATAATCATGGGAGCTTTGACGGTTTGAATGACTGAATCACCTGCTGTTTCAATCAGCTATGGCACACACCTGGTTCACAATCCAACGGGGACACCGATACCCAACTTGAGCCATACAATGACTATAGTCGTCCTATTGGCGACAACCAGTTATGTTTAGAATCTTAAAGACCGGAAATGGATGCAAACATGTTTATTTTTCTTTTAATACATCATTTTTGCGTGTTTCTTTGCATGTATGTATATAATGTGTAATATAAGTTTATGTAATCTCTAGGTCTGGTGCTTCTTTTGCTTGCCCAGCCCGAAAAGCCTGAACGGAACCGGAACCCTTGAACCGTGAACCCCTTCCTGCTATTGGGTTGCAAAGCGGTGTTCATCACCCCCAATCCAAAGAACACAACTACAGGAAATATGGGTTTGTCCAAGAATGAGCAACCCCAAATCCTCTGGTAAATCATCATTTTCCCAGTTAGAATGGTAGTAAAGACCTAAATACCCAAAAATGCCTAGAAACTGTTGGTGGAGGCCTTATTGTTTGACTCGTACCCATCTATATCTGGGGGCCAAAAAATCCTTTTCTTGGTCAGTAAGATCCACATTTTTTGAGATTTTCTTGATCTTTGACAAATCAGACTTTCATCAGCTTTCAAACCCATTTTTCGCGCTTTCCGAAGTCCTTGGAGGCACCCCAAATCGTCCAAGTCCTGGAACCGGTCAACGCCAGGGCGCAGCAAAGCCGCTACACGGCGCCAGGTCCACTGCCGCCCGGGCGCCTGGAGCGGCCAGGGCGGCAATGGAGGCGCAAAGATCTGCCGAGTGAGACAGCAGCACCTGGACGTAGCGAAGCATCCTTTGATATTTAAAAAACACCTTGGGGGAATAACATAACCATAGGAAAACCATAGGAAAATGGGGGTTTACCCTCTAGAAATGTACCGTTTTGGTCGCAAACTTCCAACTGACAACTTACTTCGATTTCTGCGATTTAATTTTGGGCTGATTCAACACCATTTAACCAACCAACTTTGGGGGTATTTTCATTGATGTACCCAATCAAATTAGGAACAACCACAATGATATGGAGAATCGTTTGGTCTGCTTGGTTTTAAGCCCAACAAACATTGGATGGTTTACTGTTCAGATGGGGATTCAAGCACAAAAGAAGGTGGATTTTACCAACTGCAACGAGGGGTTTTATGGCTTGAATGGTGTGTGTGTATATATATATATAATTAATACATATAATTTGCATGTGTGTAATTGTAATATGCAGTTTACAGTGTTTTTTTAGCGACGGGGATTTCCATTGGGCTATGAACTATGAACAGTTGCTTGCAACAAAGAACACACAAACATAAAATATCATAAAATGGGATGTATGGGATATTTGGGATATATGACATAAAGCCACACTATGAACTTGGGTGTAAAGGACATAAAGTCCCAACCATGCCCGGGATATGGGGGTTCTACCCTGTCAATGGTGGGATCGAGGGGAAGTTTTGAGAGATGGACACATCATCAAAAAACTGGGAGATTGATGGGAAACCGACTTTGGACCTATATGGTAAACTGTTGAGCCGGGTAAACTTGAGACCTTAGGATTGGCCAAAGTAGCAACCAAGTGCAGTCAACCCACGAACAAATCATCAACCAGGCATGATTTCTGGATTATATCCCCGTGTTTGATGGTAACAACTGTTAAAAACTGGTAAAAACAACTACAAAAGATATGGTTGAATCCTCAACCAGCAGTTGACAATGAAGCGTGAAAAAACACACTGGTGATGACTGGTGTGCAAGATCCGCGAATCGACTTGGATCGAAATCCCATGGGATGGGGGTGTTGAATGATTTGGAATTCCCTCTTATCATACCCCGGAAGTGACCTCAAGCTTCAAGCTTCGTGTTAAGGATCGAATGCAGACATCAATCATTACATGATTTACATGGCCACCTAAAAAGAAAGTTCCCATCGTGATTTTCTCAGAAACACGGCCTGCAAAAGAAGTGAACCAACTCATCTTGGGAAAACAAACATTTCTATGTGGGAAACCCTTTGTGTTTCCCTGGGAAAATCAGACATTTATTTTCTGGTGGATTTGTCACAGGTATTTGCAGATTTACCAAGCCGGGTAGCTCGAAGCTGGGCTGCAAATATTGCACCATTTATATGGTTAAAATATGCAAACGTAAGTGTCAATAGTTGTCTCAAAATGGGTGATACATGGGAATACCATGGGAATACCACTTTTTCTGCCCTAGTTCATGGGGAACATGGCAAGAGCACAGTGATGAATATCATGATGGGGTTGGCCCATGTCTTACTTCAGCAAAGGCTCACGAATTGTCGCGAATGCTTCCTGGGATCAGACGAGCTTCTCGACCAAGCCCTAGAACAGAATTTTAACCCAATCAATATACCTTTCAAATGGGTTATACAACCCATTTCTGGTACATTAAGGATGGTTCATTATTGGCTTTGTACGGGCAGTCGAACATCATCTCTTGACTTGGAGTTGTCTTGAGACTTGAGATCACAAAGTAACAGACAGTTGAATAGTTTGCAATGTCTATTGACAACCGCTTCATATCGCTTCTATCTATAATATGCAAGCAGGTACGGATCATTTCACAGCTGACAATACACCTACGCTCTATCTGTTGATTTTCTGGTTATTGAACACAACACCAGCAGCATTTGCAGGGAGAGACATGGAGGAACAAACACTATGTAAGCATTGAAAAATGCTAAGCATATCTAAGCATTGGAATAGAAAGAATTCCAATGGTTTATCATAATTTTCCCCATCAAGATTGCCATCTTTGTTGGGGCTAAATTATAGCAGCACTGGGCCAAACCAAGTCTCCGGTTTTCATCATTTTCCCATAGAGTTGGCAAACACTCTCATGTTTCCAACCACATCTCAAATTTGTTCACATGCCTGATCTATGTCTATATCTAGATATACAATTATATACACATAAACAAACAACATGATGATTCATGATTCATTCAACTCCCTTCCTTGGAACTCTTTGATTTGAAGCGGATGGTTCTTTCTCTTCCTTTCATCCTCCATTGGTCGAAGTAAATGGTGGCTTTTCGAGCTAGCCATGTATGATAACACCGGAGGGTACATCAACTTGGTTGGGAAACATTGGGAAACCATGGGGTTTTGCATATCTCAACCCGAAAAGTTGGGTCATTGATAGATACCACGTGCTCCAAATCCCATTCCAAGTGCGGCGTGACCTGAGATGGTTGTGATTGATGGATTTCATATTCTACTGAATACTGTATTTCATTAGATCCCAATTATATCCCTAATGTTGCTGCTTAAATGCCGATTTTGGTTGTTCCGGTTTTTAATGATCGAATAGGTCTCTGAGTCCCAGATTCCAACAGTTACCCTCTAGTTATTCAACGTAGCTATGGAAAATCACGATTTTTAATAGGTAATTAATTCATCATTTTTTGTAATCTATTCCTATGGGCCATGGCTTCCATAGCGAACTGTTAGATAAGCAAAGAGTTACACCCCAGGGTGGTCTCTGCTTCACCAGGTCTCATTCCTTTGATGTCTCCACGAGAGGTGCGGATTCCAGGCTTTCTTCCTGGACTGGGAAGCCTTTTGGTTTTTAGAATCCCGAATCCTGCGAAGATGGTGATTTACTATAACCATCTAGAAACAAGCAATAGTGGGGATGTCTGAGCAATCAAATTTGTTTTCTTCAACCAACAAACTGTCAATACCTAATCAATTACATGTGGTCTACAGGGACATTTTGGAGCTTTGTCACTAGTATGGCCCATGTTTGCCTCCAAAAAACCAAACATTTACCCAAGAAAAACATATAAGGATGATGTTGGAGGTTTCAAGTCATCCCAAGACTATACTATGCGTCCGTGTTTTGGATGTCTCTTCCCAAAAATGGAAGAGGGATCACCGATTTCAATTCAAAAACAACTGATACCACCAACCATTAAACGCAATTACCATTCGGTAATCAAGCATAGTCACTAATAGAACATTTCCCCATTTATAGATGATTTTCCCATTGAAACCTCCAACTACAAGGGCTTTCCCACTGCCATGCTTGATTACCAAAGTGTATGACTATTAATCGACTAAAACCGCAGTTCTCTGCTCTCCGGTTGCACTCTATGGGCTCGTGGTTGACTCCCCATGTTTGTTGCTTGATATCTTCTTGTCGTTCAGTTGCTCAATATGCCCATGCCTGGCGTTTAAACCGTACCAAAATCCACATTCTCAGTTGAAACAAATACAACTTTTCCCCAACAAGAAAAGATATTAAAAGGCTTGGTTAAAGAGTTTTTGTTGGTCTGTTTTCGCAGATTTCCTATGGTTTCCTATGGTTTGCCAAGGTTTTTTCCCAGGTTTCGTTCAAACTGAAAGGCTTTGCCAAGTGTCGGCAATGGCCTGAGCTCGGTGCCTGACAGCTTTTGAATCTGCTATCTTTGTGATCTGGAATATGTGTGTATATATATACACAGTATATATTAATATATGCATGGACTATACCACAGTTATACATGGATTATCAACCACTTCATAATTGTGATACACCCCCCAAGTAGCCCAACTACTTGGTGCTTTTTTCCCTAGGATCCGTGGGTTAGTTTCACCCCAGTTCCTGGGAATAGGTGCTAAATGGTGGTAAATATCATCGAAGTACCTGGAAACACGTGTCGGCATCTTTTTGCTGGTTACCACTGTATTGTAGTAGGAATGATTTCACTTTCCTGCGTCTTTTTGGGGGGTTGTGGTAAAAAGCAGTATATAATTATTCCCCTTGAAATTCACCCTCAGGGGTCAGGGCCCACATTTTATATCTATAATTAATCCCCTTGGCCTTGCAAAAGCCTACATCAGTAACTTGTATGCTATAATTCTACAATGTACGATCATTTACAATGTTTTATCACTCTTTATCACTTAAATACATACAATTCACACCATTCAATAATGATGACCCCTCAAAATGATAGACTCTGTATACGACATGACAAAGACCCCACACTTCAGGTTAACCTCTAAGGGCATCTTGTAATGGCGACGAGTAACTCTCAGTCCCTCCGTGGCCGGTCTCTTTCTTGACGAACACCTCACCGGCAACGGGACAAGAAACCAGGGGTCGGTCAAGGATCTCCTGGAGCCCCTCGGGCCCTTGACCCCTCAATTTCTCTACTTGATGGGCTATGTACCTGGCGGTTGAGGCAGTCATTCAGAAAAACAGGTGCTCCGCAATTGGGGCTCATCCCATGTGAGTTTGAAAAATCTACATGGAGGTTTCCTAAAATGGGGGTACCACCCAAATCATCCAAGTCATGAGACTCTTTTAGTATCTTTTATACAGTATATTTTGATATTGAAACCCATGGTCTTTTCCTATCCCCGATTTCAAGAACCCCCCACATGTTTGAAATGATCAAGAGCTTCGTTACCTCATCCAAGCCCCTGATGTTTCCCCTGCCATCTGTCATCCAGCGACGATGTGAGGTGTCTGATCCTGCGGAAGGATCGACGCATCTGGTGCCAACACCACCCCAGCATGGGAAAAGCACTAGGAAGCGTGACACTCAACCAACAACAATATGTTCGACTTTACCGATGAACATGGCGTTTTTATGAGTTTCTAGCAACAAATACACCGGTGTATCATCAAGAGAAGATGACATAGACTGACACAAAGCAAACACAATCCCAATCGGAAAACAATCCAACAAATCAGCTCGTCGGAAATTGGGTAGACCCAAATCCAGTCGTTTATCATGTTTTCTCATCACTTTCCTCACTAAAGTGCCAAAAAATGGGGCTTCATTTTCAGTCAAAACCCAAGTTACTGGTGCTTAGTGGGGAATGGATGGGAATGGGGGAATGGGATTATTATTGATAGTTGTGGATCATTCCCTCATTCCCTACTAAGCACAAGTAAGCCAAATTATGTTTATCTCAAAACGACGTGAGTTGCTTCACATGGCGCCCCTTTCAGTGACCTAGGATTCCTACGATTTTTTAAAATCTGTGCTTCTCCACTTCAAGTATTCCCTAAAACATACAGATCTAAGGTTTTTACTTTTTACCAACTAGGGATCCACTTCCTGACGTCCTTGTCTCTCTCGCTTTTCCATTTCGATGTGGCCATTTTTGCGGCACCCAGAGAATCCTCGCTGAAGCATTGGAATCAGATCTTGGTTTTGAGTAATTGAGGGTAATTCGAATCCCTCAACCCTACCGGGTATCCACTTATATAACTAACTTCAGGGTAAGGATCGAGGTCGCAGACTGGACACCATAAACGATGCTTGGGGTTCATCAGGCAGGATCCAACATCCTTAAGGACTTGCCATTTTTATGGGTGGGATTGAAACCATCAACATATAGGTGGTTGATGATCATTTTAGGATCCATCATACCAAAATCTCTCTCAAATGTGATTCAAATCTCGTCCTTCAGTGACGTTGCACCCAAATTTTCCCAGAACTATCCCTATGAGACTGTTGCTGCACTCCATTGGTTGAAGGGAATTTACGCAATTTACTTGGATTTGCCCCCATGTTTGATGGAAAAAAGGATTTCGGTATGTTTTTTTGGATACACCGTTCCTATGAACTTATTTTGTTGATTCTTCCATTTTTTTCCGCATGTTTGTTGTACGTATCACCCACTAAGAGATTACCAAAAGCATAATTTCTCGCCGGTTGGTGTATCGGTTTGTCTTAAGACTAGGTATCCCCAAATCCACTGCTGAACCATCATTTTGGTCATTTTCCACTGATTTATCATAAGTTTCCATGATTTTCCACTGATTGTCCATAATTTTCCACATATTTTCTGTAATTTTCCAGGGTTCCACCAATGTTGCTGGGGGTATCCCTTGCACTAACTGCGGTCCTTCGGAGTGCGCGCGCCGCCATCCAACATGGTCCGTGCTTTCCCGTGTGCCAGGGTCTTCTTTGGCACCCTTGACCTTGGTTAATTATGGCACCTGTAGGGATTTATTGTAGGATATAGGGATATTATGGGAGAATGATGGCTTCATGATGTTGGATAGGCCCTATGGGATCATTTCATGGGATAATATGTACTTGAGATATTTTTTTTGGGATTATCCATGACTTGGATGATTTGCCCAGTTTAGGAAACCTCCAGCCATGGCTGGTAAAATCATAGGTTGGTTATGGTCCATGTATAACATATTGTCAGTGTAATATGTAACAAACCCAACTAACTAATAATTGTGCAAAATAATGTCACATCATGTAAATCTCCATGAAATCATATAACCAACCAATGAAATCATTGCCAATAACCATGATACAATCATTTTAGAAACCAAAATAATGTAAAATTTATTGTAATATCATAGTTGGGTTTTTAAAACCACAAAAATTCAATGGTTTTCATCATTTTCACGATTTTTTTTAATGTGCGTTGTATAGCTATCCCGATATCCCGGGTTCCGCTTCCAAGTTCTCCTGAGTTAACCAACGAAAACGGTGGCATCAAAACGATAATGGGGCTATCATGAAAAAATGGAACATGGTGGGCTATAATAACCTAGGATAACCTATTGACCAAATATGATCTGTACATAATATCATAATATATAAATAACATGGACAAATGAAAATCGGGTGATGGTTTTAAGCTTCAAACATTTTGCTATTATATAAGTAAATTACGTACCAAGGACCCACAGACTTGATTGAGATGGCTGGACAAACAAGTCAACCAGGTCTTCGTGTAAAAAAAATGTTGCGGGACAACTGGACAATTTGCGAAGGTCAATAGTAGTCTTGTTGAGTTTTTACGTGGTTTTACTTGTGTACCCTCTGATCAGACTCACATAGCTATGGAAATCACCATGTTTGATAGCTAAATCATCCACAAATGATAGATGAGCCCTGGCTTCCATAGCTCACCGAAGTCAGGTCCGATCATCGGCAGGGTCTTGATTTATGTATACTATCTATGTCATATGATGCATGTATATGATTACAATATCCATATATATATATATATACACAACAGATAACACATAATGTATATGTCATATAGCACACCCTCTGGCTGTTTAACATAGCTATGGAAGCCTTGACACATAGAAATAAATGATTTAAGATGATTTGCATTGATTTTCATCTATCATTAATATCAATTAAAATGATGCATGTTGATCATCTAATTAATTAAAATCACCATTTTTTAATATCTATTGATTTACCTCTTAAAAATGGTGATTTTCCATAGCTACATCAATGCGTCGAGTCACAGCTTGGCGATGTGCCCGTTGTGGCTGGGCTTTGCAGCCGAGGGCTCAAGAAGAAGCAGGGATGACCTCGTGAATAACCGAAGAGCTGTGGTCCAAAATTTCGAATTAGTGGGATTTATATGGATACAATTGGATATTTATGTATATGTATAATAGTTTTATAAGGAATGATAACGGGACAATAATTGGGATACAATGGGAATTTACCCTCCAGTAATCAAACATGGCAATGGGAAATCATCGAACCAAGTGGAGGGTAACCAACAAAATCTGGGGACAATTTTCTACAAATGATGATGCAATGGGGAAGTAATGGGATATAATGGGATATAATAATAACCAACTCCATACGATATATGCTTGTCTAGAGAATTTCCATGTTTCACCATGTTTTTGCGATGGTTTGATTGTTATGGGTGAATAGTGGGGATAAAAACCGGGATACAATTGGGATATCAATGGGATTACAATGGTATACAATGGGCATATGTGATTATAACATATATATATATATACACACCTGGACGTCCATTTGTACTAGAAAAAAATGACACGAATTAAAAAGTTGTCGTTTCAACAATCGCCTTCCAAAAAAGTAAACAATTTTGCTGATGGATTTTTGCAAAGTGTACTACATTTTCAAATTGCGCTCGAGTTGCGCAAAATTGCGCTCGAGTTGCGTTATGCTTTTCTCTCCGTTTGTGTGTGGTGCCTCTAAAAAGTGATACGCTTTAAACAAATGATGCAAAGATCACTATTTTGACAAAATTTGAACCATTTGCCATATTTCATTCGTTTTCATGAAAACTAGTACGAAACCATGGGGGGGTTACTTTTTCTAGTACGACTGGATGTCAAAGTGTATATATATATAATTATATACAGTATATACATATGTGTATATATATAATTATATATACATACGCAATAAGTATATTATATATCCCACTAGATCCCAATATTGTATATCCGATTATGTAACCACAAAATCCTCGGCACGTTTGATAAATCATACCTTCATGTCTGGACATAACTCCAAATCTCTATGTATATACATATATTGTTGATTGTATCCCCATTATATTCTCGTGATGGTTGGTTTGCACTTGCACCACTGTTTTCCATGATTAAACGGTTAAACAACACGTTTTTGTTGCTTAAACAAGCATATTGGGACATCGTTGATGGCTAAACACCAGAGTCAGAACCAAATACGAAGCGTATCCCATAATCTCCCTACTATATGCCTATTCAATCTCAGTATATCCCTATGGTATGAAATTCCCGTAAACCACCCATATCATTTTGGGTCCTGTCCTCATTTCAGCCAGGTAGCGCTACCACTAGGCTGGTGATTGCCACCGTCACCACCTTTGACCACCAGGAGGCCTGACGCTCAAGGTCACCTGAGCTGGGAGTTATGGATTGTCAATGCTTGGTAAATGGTTTAATATATTGTGTATATAAGCACCCACATATGTATGTATATATAATATATATATTATATATATATATTATATATATATTATATATATAATATATATATTATATATATATATACGCTACGTATATTTATGACCCATGAATAAAAAATGAAAGTTTCAGCATGTTTCAACACCACCAAACTAATCCAAACTATGCATTGATCACTTATTTCTTCACCAGGTACACTATCGACCATGTTCGGTTTAAACAATTACACTGAAGAACCTTTGAAGGGATGATAAGGCGACGCTACTCGGCCCTGGAAGACCGGCATAGCACGTCTGCGCTGGCAGAAAAAAATAGAGATTCAACCAACCGACCGACACTCAGGATGATCCAATTCAAGGCTGGGTTTTATGGTTAATAAATAATGGTAAATAGACCACCCATTCTTCTATGAGAAAAGGGAGTCTAAGCAGGGTGGATCATAATGGAGCCTGGAAAAAAAGTAAATAATGATAATACAATAATAAAGTAAAATAATAATAAATAATACCAAATTGTCAAATAAGCAAAAATACTTACAATGTAGAAAAAATATGGAAAGTTATTGAACATAACAAAAAAAAAAACCATAATTGAACACATTAATTTCTTGTGGGTAGCCGGGTAGCCAGCTAGATTTTTCTTCAATTGCCTTCCAAAACTGAAAAGATAGAAAAACATAGAAACAAACAAAAAGGAAACACATACATAAAAAACAAAAACCATAATAACAACAATAGTAATAAAAAAAAAGAGATACAAAAATAACCAATAAATCAAAAAATGAACAGATTAAAATAAATAAACTTAAATTAACATATTTTGGGGGCTCCGAGGCAAATTTTCTTTCATTTTCTTTAGTTTTGCTTCACAATTCTATTCCTCATTGCCGTTTGGACTACCCTAGTCCATTTCTGAATATGATCCCTTCTGAATGATGAATTCTATTCATAGCAAATGCTTGGGTTGTAGCCGATTTACCAAACATATAGTAACTTTAGGGATCATTCCAATGACTGATGCTTGAGCCACACGCGACCTCCATGACCCCGAAAATCTTCATGTCACCATGTCACCTGGGAAAAAATGACATCACATAGGAATCTTGTGCGCCCATTTTGATGGCTACATGTTGGGTGATGCAGCCTCTTTTTCTGCAAATGCTTGCGAAATCAAGGAAGTAACATGAAATAACATTGGCTTGCTGGCGGTCGCATGCACCAAAATCATGTAGATTTCATTAAGGGAACTGTGAGCCCCAAAGGTTTGCTTGCTTTTTCCAGACTAGAATTGACCCAACCTTCGGGTCGGGCCTGAGAAACTGTATCCCATATCCAGTAGGAATCCTTGCAACCACCATAAATAAATAGAACAATAAGTAAATAAATAAACACATTATCAAGTGTGTATATATATATATGTACACATATTATGAGATAGTATTATAGTAAAATATAAACACACACACATATATATCTATATATTATATTATATAATATGGAACGGGAAAACTTAGCAGGGACGGAAAACAACACACAGCACACCTACACCCACTAGTCTGGGGAGATCTTGGGCGTGTATCGTCTTCATGGGAATTTAGATACTTTAGCAATGGACATACGTTTGTTCTCTGGTCACATAAGTTGTCAACATGGACGAATAAAAGAAGCATCAGATGGTCACCCTGGAAAAAAGAAGAACATGTGGGTGTGTCTGAAAATAGTGTACCCCTAAACCCAATGGTTAATGAACATTATCCCTATTAAATGGCTATAATTGGGAATATACCCTATTTTCAGACAAACCCATGTTAGGCCCTGGGCTGCAAGGACCAAAAAGGCCACACTGCATAGACAGAAGTAGAACAAACATACCCTCCGGTAATCAAGCATGGCAATGGCAAACCCACCATTTCTAGATGATGTTCGCTTTAAAACCTCCATTTATAGAGGAATTTCCATTGCCATACCGAAAAAAATGCGATGACATCAACAAACCAGAATTAAATAAACACCATATAATAAAACTTTGAACTTATACACGTAGTCATGATGATAATAACAGCAACACATCAAAATTAGATAAAATTAGTGGATTACACACTAAACGTACATCTCCCCCAGGCCCGCTTTGGGTGGCCTTTGGGACCAAGTGACCCAGTAAAGGAGACTGCTCCGCATGTGCTTCCACATCCAGAGATCCAGCTGGATCATGCCGAGGCTCCGACATGGGGAGGGTGTGGCAGCACCCAGTGGCAGCTTGAAGCGATTCGCGATCCCGAAAATGGCTTTCAAAGATATTACTTGGTGGTTTCAGCGCTTCACTATGCCATCGGGGAACGTCATCCCATTTCTATATTTCGATGGTTGAACATCAGAGTATCTCCGGTGGAAATTATCATTTCAACATCTTCCACAGTTCCACTTCCGGGCTGCAACCATCAACCCAAAGTGCTGTACAACTTCACCGAGTGCCGAACAACTTCACACAAGACCTGGCCGGGACCAGGAAAGGTATGAAGAACGTCTATCAACAATGCTTGTCAATACTTTTTATTCATAAGTTCTATTTACGACTATGATCTGTTAAACTGTTAAACATACTGTGAAATTCTAATCATAATATATACTATGTACATATGTATATATATATATGTATGTTGCAGTATTGTATATATATATATATTGTATATATTTAAATGGTTCTAGTCATTTGGTATATTTCTTTCCTCCTGGCGTCCCCCAAAAAGTGAGCTTTGAATGGTGGACCATGGGGGGAAGGGATTCAGTTTGTACATGTTTGAGTTGTTGAGTGGTATATTTCACTATCAAATCATTTGATTGTTAAAATGTGTGTTACTGCAAGTGGTATATTAATATTACGTATTTCTGTTTGATTTGAAGTAGTTTTATATATCACTATCACAGCAGCAAACAACCTGTATGTAATTATGTATATTGCCTGTCGATCCGCAAGTGTGAAACAGTGACGCATGAACAAAGAAAAATATTCTTCAAAGGGACAAAAACACCTTGCCATCGCTCAAACAGCGAATGCACCAATAACCAGTACGTGCGAAGCGTCGCAAAGAAGGCTTAAATGGTACTGGTAGTTGAATTCTGGCAATGGAAATTAGCCATTTTGTTGCATATTTCCATATTTTCATATATTTTCCACAGCAAAAGTCGGAATTCTCCAGCAAGATCCAAGCCATGTTAAGGAGCCAGAGGTCACTTCGGCTTGGAATCAGGTGATTGGTAGTTTCGGGCTTGGGTTTGCACACCCTGTACCCTATACCCTGTACCATAATCATCCATAATCTATATATCAGCAACTGTTATCAGCATGGACAAAAATGTGGTCCGGGGGTTCGTTTGGTACCATCAAACGAGACCCAATTTTTCGCCATCAAACTGACTGACCTATTGGGCAAGCCCAATGGGCAACCACCCCTCTCTCCAGTCAGCAACGTGCTCACTCGTCCTCACGTATTACATTGAAATCTATTGGCAGTTTGGGGACTTTCTGCTGCCCTCGAGTTTTATCAAATTTATCATATTCATCAAATTTTATCTCACTATTTATCATGTGTTTATTTCACCGTGTTTCACCTTGCCCCTGCAAACATGTTGCTTTGAGCCAACGGCAGCAACATTTGTTTTGGCCTTGTAGGCATTGGTCACCATCTTGAACTTCGTGTCATCCTGATCCTGCACCCAAAAAAAACTTGCCTCGCTGATGAAACTGTACACAGTACTGAAAAAGATGTAGGTAAACCTTAGTAGTCTTAGTATGTGGATTATAGGCCATATATCTATATTATTATATATCTATATTATTATTATTATCATTATTATTATTATAATATATATTACTATATATATATAGTATATATCTTATATTTTATATAGTATACATTAGATATATCATATATTATATAAATGTATGGGGATATCCCATATGCCATAGACAGCTGGGGTATACCAGGGTTATTGACCACTTACTAACTGGAATGCACCCCCAAATGCTTTCACCATCGGACCCAAAGCCTGCTGATCACTGATGCCCAACTTTAGAGACCCTGCGAAATGACAACTTTGTAGAAGCGTACTGTATTCCAAAGCACCATGTGTATCCATTTAGCCACTCATGTTGAAGCCGTACCAATAAAATCCTGGTTGTTTTCACTACGTCTGATCCATTTTGATAGCATCCTATCACTTGGGGGAACCCCTGAATCAGCCAAGATATCTGCATCTGGGATCGGCATGACTGATGATAACACTGATGTTACTGATCTATCCGTCAAGATAGTTGGTAAATAGATCTTCATCCCCCAATTGATCTGGGGGTTTGGTAAAATAGGGGTACCCCCAGTCATCATCCATTTATAGATGGGATTTTCCCTAACAAAAACCATCCAGCTATTGGGGTACCCTCATGTATGGAAGCCTCCATATTGGATCATCATATCGCTTCTCAGCCATCCAACCGTTGATCCATCCTCGCTTGTAGAACGTGACACAACATCCAATCGTTCTTCTGGTCGCATTTCCAAGAATTCACCAACCTGAAAGGAGGTGATTTTTAAAGGGATCTCCGCTTACTGGCCATCATGTATGTTGACATCGGCCAGTGAAGTTGTAATTCAACCACATATAATATAATATTAGGTTGGTTGAAGCACCATGTTCCGTTCATCCCATTTTGAGTGTCTGAAAGCCTCATATTCAAATATTCAACTAGACTATATATATATACAGATTTATAATATTATATATATACACTTAAAAAAAACGCATCCATATGTATCCAGCCAGCCATCTCCAGTCCTTACTCTTGTCCGGGTGGTATTTCAACGCCAGCTGATGGTATGCTCTCCGCACCTGCGGGGCGTTTCCATGGAAAACCCATGGAGGGTAACCATCAAAAATTGGGGCATAAGACTAACCACAATAAGAGGGATATAATATGATATAAAGTATTGTGGTTAGTATAAAGTATATGCCCCTATGATATAATAATCACTATAATACCACTTTAGAATACCACAATAATATAATGGCATATTTCTAAAGTATTCTAAAGTCTAAAGCGATCATCCGCCCCATTACGGTAAGCCCCCGATGATTTTTGGGCTTCTTCAGGGCAAATCTCGACCACCAAGAACTGCATTTACTCTGGGCAGTCACCTGGCTTCGGGCGGTTCGTTGAATCCCCTATATATTCTCTGTAGATGGAGCAATGTGGCAGGTAAACCATGGTAAACCGCTATCAACATCTATTCCACCATCCTCAGCCAAAACCATGGATGTAGGGGACGAAATCACTTGTTGGACACCATTGGCATGGGAGTGTTTGATGTTTGATGATTGGGGGGACGGGATTACATTTGGAGATAATGTAACCCTTAAAAACTTGGGACCTGGAACCATAAAAACGGGACCTCTTGGGATGGTGACTGGGCCATAGGGGAAACGCCACAGCTGTGAAATCTCTGCTGAGAAATCACCAGAAGATTCGATGGTTTTCCTTGCATTGATGCAGGGACCTCTTAGTTGGATGAATCATCACTTGCCCTTGTTTCATGACCTGTCCAAGACTGGATCATCTGGGTAAGTCATTTGTGTTTTACGGGCCAAATTCTGTCCTTTTTTTCTTGGCCACAACCCCCCAAAAAATGTAGCTAAAATCCCAAAATGAGCCAGTATTTGGTGCTTTGCAGTTGCCAGCACCTCATGCATAGTGGCCGTGGACTGCAAACCCAAACTCAGTGGACGCGTGGGTCGAGTCAGTGGCCCTAGTGGATGTGGAAAATGAACTCAGTAAACATTGGGATTTTTAAACGACAGTATGGCGAAATGACCAAGTCATAGTGGGGATGATCGAATCAAACCATGAGTGAGTAGTTGATACATCTTGATACTAGCAATGGCCAAATATCATGATTCCCTTTTCCACCCAGAGTTTCATGGAAAAAGTGGCAGAACTGAAAACCATGATTGGGTTGCAATCCATAGACCATGAAAATCACATCGGAATGTCTGGTGAAACTCAAGATAATTTTGGTCAAACTTCCCTTGGATCTTGGTCTCTGGATAAGCCGGGTAAGCCAGCTAAAGAACTCCACAATGCAGAGCCTTGCGTTTTTGTTTTTTTCCCCAACTGTGCCAATTGAAACATCCCTGGTATGGTCGCGTTCCATCAATAATCAATGGCTTTGAGTGTCTGTAAGGTCAGGGCCTTCCCAGGTTACCAGACTTAACGATCATCCCAGCAAGCAACTGTGATCAAAACATCTAACACCTACAGTAGTTGCACCTACAACTAGCTTGCAATCAGGCTAGATGACCCATCAAACTCCCCATATTCTTGCTGGTTGAAACACATTTTGTAGATTATGGAAGTAAACCTTGCAACAAAAACTCAGAGTTTTGGCAAACCAAATAATACACCATAGTGCACCTATTTTTTTCCGCAATTTTACCATCTGCCGTCAAAAACCACGAATACACCGAAAAGGCCTTGATCGTTGGATAGCCGCGTGATCCATCATCCGGTTCTAAAACCATCGTGAAGGCTTTGTTGGTCAAGATATGGACAAAGTGCAACGATTCCCAAACCCGAAAAGAAGCATAATTGGGGATGCATGGTTTCACTTACTAACCATCATTTGCGGAGAGGTTGTTGTTATGTGTATTTTCCAAACAATATCAAACACCCATTATAATACATAATAGTTGTGACGCCGTCAGACAATTCAAGTATTTTTTCATGTTTGATTGTTAAATCATTGTTATCGAAATTCTGTCTTCCTTAATGTGGGTAAAACAATAAACCTACCATTTTGGAACGGTTGATATCACCTATAAACATGGTGATTTGGGGGGTGGTTTATGGCATTGTTTTAGCTCATGGTATCCCAAGAACGGAGAGCTGGATCCCACCTTCGGAAATGCTCCGCCGCTGGATGCTCCTGGACATTCTGACAAAAAGGCTGACAGACACGTATGTATATATATATATATATTATATGTGTGTGTATATATGTATCCTGACATCTACCCTCTGGTAAATTAACATAGACCCTGAGAATCACCAATTTTTAATGGAAAATAATCTTCCAACCCCTATCTACCAGGGTCTATGTTCATTTACCGGAGGGTATCTTGACATCAATTCTGATATCTGGACATTTCTCCTGACATATTTTCTGACCAACACGTTGATCCGATAAATCATCCCACCGCGGAAGAAGGAGAAGAGGAAGAAGTGGCTGCTAAAGCCTGTGTCGTCCCTCTATGTGGTTTTTTCTTGGGATTCCGTTGGAGTGTGAGAATCCCCCAAAATAATATTGGCTAGTAAGTATCATTAAGTATCATTAAGTATCATTAAATATCATTGAGTATGATTAAGTATCATTAAGTATCATTAAATATCATTAAGTATCATTACGTATCATTAAGTATCATTAAGTATCATGAAGTATCATTAAGTATCATGAAGTATAATTCAATATCATTAAGTATCATTAAGTATCATTAAATATCATTAAGTATCATTAAGTATCATTAAGTATCATTAAATATCATTAAATATCATTACATTAAATATTATTAAGTATCATTAAATATCATTAAGTATCATTAAATATCATTAAGTATCATTAAATATCATTAAATATCATTAAGTATCATTAAGTATCATTAAGTATCATTAAGTATCATTAAGTATCATTAAGTATCATTAAGTATCATTAAGTATCATTAAGTATCATTAAGTATCATTAAGTAT
>Ga0126342_10005530_pt1 | contig 22093 bp, 17 predicted proteins | sample Cyp1metagenome_FD_92528 | JGI IMG/M metagenome (GOLD analysis project Ga0126342, IMG submission 92528) | Coral microbial communities from Lord Howe Island, Old Settlement Bay, Australia - Cyphastrea 1 metagenome | ecosystem: Host-associated > Invertebrates > Cnidaria > Coral ...
CTGTGGCTCTGCAGAAAATCAATTTTTCAAGCTGCGATTTTTTTTGCGCACTAACCTTATAAAAATTCATACAAGCATGGCTTTGCAAAAAAATAATCAGGCTCTATTTTTTTATTTCTCCGCGCTGCTCTCATGAAACTTGAGAAGCTCGGCTTTGCAAAAAAAACAACTTTTCAGACTCCAAAAATGTTTTTTTTGTGCACTAACCTTATAAAATTCATACTAGCCTGGCTTTACCAAAAAAAACAACTTTTCTGGCTCTATTTTTTTTTTCCGGTACTGCTCTCATGAAACTCAGACAAACCCGGCTTTGCAAAATCAATTTTTCAGGCTCTAAAAAATATTTTTTTCGCATGCCTCTTGTCAAATCTGCCAACTCCACCTTGTTACCTCGTTTAAGCTTGCTCCAACTTGTGCAGATGCATGCAATACAGAACTAAGAATGGCCTAAGAATTTGAGGGACCCTCGGCCTGTTGTGGTGTAAATTCGCCTGCATTTAAAAATAAGAATTTGAAGGACCCTGGACCTCAAGCTTTCGGATTCTTAACCAGCGCTCGGGCTGTATCATAGGAACACATGGGATTTACAAACCATAATGTTCCATAATGGGGTTATAATTTGGACTTAATTTGGTATCATGGCTAGATTTCTGGTTATACTTTTAGACCTAGATTTCTGGGTGGATGAATTCGAACGCTAAAGCCCGAAAAGTGCGGCCATTTGGGGATGATTCCCCTTCACCAGATGTCACGAGGTCGGTAGCAAATGTCGAAGCGTAATCTACAAGGGGTCACCCATTTGGGACGTGATTTGCTGATCTTCCGGGCTGGGTGTCCATAGTGTGTAATTATACCGGCCATGTCATGACATGGACATGGACTCAACTTAGTTGATTTTCTCAATGTCTTCACCTTTTCGGTGGTTTGTTGATTCCCCGGTGTTCAGCTTCATTCGCCAATCATATCAATCATGTGGTAAATCCTTTTGCCATTTCACATATATTTCACTATGTGGGGATTGAATACAAATGATAAATCAAGGTTTAGTTGAAGCCACAACCAGTTGTTGATCCCCATGATTTGAGGGATAATATTTCTACCCGAAAAAAACACAGTTTTTACCACCAAAAAAAAGCTTGGTGCCGTGGATTTCCCTGCCCCGTCTCGTCATCCAATCTCTAGGCATGTGGAGACTCACCCCACTGGATGTATCCTCAGGTGTCCTCAGAATGGCTTGCTGGAAAATAGCCCATTTTGATCCATTTTGTTGGATGGTTTCCCCATGTTTATGCCCGATTAATTGGGAGATTTTCCAGCTAACCATGTTTGATGACACCAGAGGCTAATTGGTACAGCAAGTGGAGTATGTGACACAGGTGTAACTGTGAGGGGATCACCCAAGTGATACAGGGCTGCTCCCAACACCCCAGATGGGTTTGGGGGGAAGCTGGGATAAGGTTTAAAGAGTCAACATAACTCTCCTTCGCGTACAAACATAGAAAGACCCGATATGGGTGGTAAATCCCTGTCTTTTTCGTTCTGTTGGTCACTGTTGGTGTTATCATGTGCTATCCCTATCCTATTTCCCATGTTTGTTTCTTTTATCCCCCTAACTGGTGGCATCCACCATTTATTTTACAAGGTGATGCCCCCAGTTATGTCAAAAAAACAAACGTGAATCAAGAAGACAACTTAGCTGAGCTGTATCATAAATCATCTCAAAAATAAATCACGATTTTCCCCGCATGAGCCCGGATTCATCAGTCTGCCATGGTTAATTAAATTCCCATAACCCCACGGCAGCCCATAAATCACCTATAACTCCCTATTTTCCTTGTGGTCAAATCGCAGGTTTTATTGGTCAAATCGCTGGCCATTCATCCCATGTCCCGGATGCTTTGGGCCGCCCTGGCGGCAAATCCAAGAGATCCAAGATGCCACCGCTCGAGGGATCTGTAACATCGGCCACAGCGGCTATTTTCGTCGGCATCGCACAAGTGCACGAAGAGGTTCACCTTAGAAAAAAAAATGGAAAAAAACAAGAGACGTTTACCAATCTACTGTGGAAAAAAAGGAATAATGCTCATGGATTTCAACTTTAGCCATCTGAAATATAGAAACAAACATACACACACACATAATATATATATATATTCATCATATGGAATTAGAACAATTTAACCAACCCACAATACAATTTTTGGATGGTATGGAATCCCACTTGTTGGGTCTGGACTGTCACAAGGAGGGTGCAATTTTTCATCGAACATGGTCCCAATGGGAAATCATCTGGCAAACCTGTTGATTCATGCCATGTTAGATTGTGGGAAAGTCTGCCCACAGTTGTTTGCACATCTCCCATCTTTCTTAGCAAAAAGCACGCTGGTACAGTTGGTGATCTGGTGGTTCAAGGTTTCCTCCCACAAAAACCTCGCTAGGCTAGAAACATCTAGAAACTAAATCTCTCTTTTAATAGGTTGATAAGAAACCAGTATAGTTTATCGATGGGCTACATGTCATCGGTAGTTTCCCAATTTTGTGAGTTCATATCCTTTATACAGCGTTGAATTCTCATGATTAGGATTTTTGGAAATGCGTTTGTCATAATTCCCTCTGCATGCCTTGAATACCCTTGACATATTCCCCATCACACTGACCGAAAACCTAGCCCGCATCTATCCTTCATCGAATGGTTTACCCAACTCAAATACCCATGGCCCCATGGCTTCTGGTGTATACATATTTGTTTCTGATCTGTGTACAGTATACCTTCACTTTCAAGTTGCTTATCCCAAACCAACCCATGAGTGAAAAATCACGAAGCAATTTCACCAGGGTTTACCCAGTCTATACCGATAAACACAGTGCTGCCACGGAACCGTGCTGTGGATCTTCCCCGGGTGTTCACGTTTGGAGTCTCCGTGGCATCCAATGCCCTTGATAATTTGACGGATAGCACAACCTCATAAAGGATAAAGGCAAGGGAGGTATCAAATGCCGCATCTATGTTATTATGTATGTGCATGTGTATATATGTGCGTATATATATATATATATATATAGAGAGAGAGAGAATAAACAAAGGCATACATTTATATATGCAAACAATATGTATACATCTATATTTCTATGCATATACATATGTCATATATATATATGTGCCCGTATATGTGTCAGTGTGCACGTGTCTTGAATAATTGATGTTTTACTTCACGGGTGTTTGTTTGTTGTGAATGTCCGTGTCTTTTTGGTTTGACATGTCATTTTATCTGTTTGTATACTTTGCTAATTTCATGCATGTAACTATATATGTGTATATATGTACAAAGCACATCCACATACATCTAGGTTATTGCATACATATAGTTAATATGTATACATTATATACATAAATACATGAATGCCTCTCTTTCTCTCTCTGCATTCTGAAAGTAAATGGCCGCCAGCTTATCTACATACCTTACACATGCGCCCTATTGCACCATCTTGTAGCAATATGCGTTGGCGCATCACATGCAAACACATACAGGGAACTCCCTTCATCTGCCAACTAGTCCCACCAACTAATTACTGTAATTGCTGGCTGGACCCTAAGAAACACAATATTTTATATTATAGAGGGAGGTAGTCTTCCAACCCCCAACGACAATGGCAAGGTTCATTGATGGTATCTCTCTATGTGTGGCACTGGCTGCGAAAGACATGAAAGACAATGTACTGCACTAAACCGCTGCCGGAAAGCAGCTGAAGTTCAACCAATTCTCTTCAGCTTAAATCCTTAGGGAAGTCTTTTCGGAATTCCCAAGTGTTTTTTTTCCAAATAACCCCCCAAAAAAACCAGCTAGGAAGTCAGTAAGCCCAAAGATATGACCATGGCATGGCTTTCACCAAATGTTTTCCCAGGTCGTGCGGCCGCTGAATAGGCCGTAGGTCACGGCCATCAAGACCGGAACCACAAAGGAGGCGAAAATGTAGACCAAATACATGTACCTGAGGCATGATTGAGGAAATCTCAATGGGAGAAAAACTGGAAAACAATGTCAAACAATATATAAATCATTGGGAAACTGGAACATATTGGGAATATATAGATAAATATTTTGCTGGCTTTCACGCAAGTTTCATGGTTGCATTTTAATTTTGAAAATATGGTCTGCCTGTTTGCCTCCTTATTGCTCGTCCTACCATTTGATGAATGGCAGTAGTATTTAGTTGGTCAAAACTAGTGCCGCCTGCATATCCAATTGGCACATGGGCATGTTTATCTTTAAGATAGCCATGGATGATCACCATGGAACTCAAAACGGTAAACCATCGAACTTAATGGGCCAGCGGCTGGCCACTTCGCAAAGATATACCATATTTTTTCCAGAAGGTAAAGCATCAAAAATCATCACTACGATATACCCTCTGGTAATGAACCATGGGCTTCGCCAATGGGATAAAATTGGGATATGAATGGACTATAGTGACTATGGGCTTATACCCTCCGGTAGTCAAACGTGGCTTGCTGGAAAATCTCCGTTGATTGGGGGGATGCTCCCCGCAGCTGATCTGCTTGACCCATCTAGCCACAAACAAAAAAGTATGTCAAGGTGTATGGCATTATTCACCACAGCGTGAGTACCCGGTAGTTGTACACATATTATATGCATACATATATATACCTCATTATATGTACATATATATATATATATATATATATCTCTCTCTCTGTTTTGCCATCTGTCAAGACTGCACACCTTTAGATATGAACCTGGCAAATTGTGTTGAATTCACAAGCCTGAAATGAAGCTGTTTTGAATCAGTTTCCGTTTCCTTGCGCACGATAAGCTTTGCGACTTACTATACCCTTTCTATCAGCCAATATCCAATTTTTGCCACTTTATACAGTACCTTTTGTTTCCAAGTCAGTTTGTCTGAGAATAAGGTGCCCACCAAATTGATTGATGATGATGCCATAAATTTGGTGTTATCCCTATGTTCGGATAATTACACCTAAATATCAGATCAAGCTTGTCATGTATGCCTTTATATCCCCAATATGGTTACTAAATCTCATTATAATCTTCAATCTTGGAAACAAGATGATGGTTTTGATTTGACCCATGCCCATGTTTATACTTGGATTTGCTCAAGGCTCCCCCCCCCCAAAAAAAAAACACAATTCCTTGCAAATGACCCACATGAATCCAAATGGTGGACGAACCGCTGGGAAAATATCAAATCATCATCATCAAATCTAGATGTCACATCATTTTTCCCAACAAAACACAGTATTTTATGGCTATTGTATGGCTATTGCATTGTTTTTTTAATGGGTTTCTCCATTTCCATCCCTGCCTCAGGGCGCTAAAAAAACGCCCGCCGCCCAGATGCACAAAGGGCCAGAGGCTCGTCCAATATCGGGCGATCCTGGGTACTTCATGCATCGTTGTAACCTGTTTCATTCCATCAGGGCTGTTGTCTAATAAAACAATGTATATGTATAATATGCATATATATATATATACATACATACATACATATCCGATCATATCCGGGTAAATTATAATAATTCACTAACCTGAATAGTTCGGCCATTTGGGGATGATTTCCCTTACTAACCATGATTCCAGGGTTCGGTCGCAGTGAGGTCGTTATAATTTACCCAGACAACCCTATGAATCCGAGACTTCCCAACCATGGTTTTCAACGACAAAGGTGGAATCTTAGTGAGATGATTCTCCAAGTGCAACAACGTGGCTCGGCTGCTGCTATGGGATCTGGATGGTTTTAAGCAGTGTATGTACTGATTTAAAAACCTGGATTTAACCAGTGTAAATGGCATATCAAAATTCAAGGGAAAACGCCTACTTTGAACCCGACTACAGCCACGACTTGGCATTGACTTCCAACATCTTCCAGCACATTCCAAAAGCACCGTATTTGAGACTGTCATTGAAGATGTTCAAGGGGATATGGCCACCAATCCCAACATCAGGAGCTTCCCCGCAGTGTTTCTGCTCCAGTGCAGCTTACATCCCTATGGCCAACGAATTCCGTCAAAATTGTTCAAAAATTCTTTGGATTGCATCCCGTTATAGTGGTGAAGTACGCACTACTTGATACCCTCATGTGTTCTTATTGATGAGAAACTGGGGTAAATAGTGACACCAGGAATTCAACCTGTCCTGGTTTTATGGTGCAAAATCAACCATCAACATCCACCGTCAGGTCCCTTGTGGCCGAGCTGCCCATTGGAACCAAGGTGGCCAAATGAAAGCAACCTCAAGCCATGTGAACTGTCAAGAATAGCTGGCGATGAATTGGGCCCACGTACAAACAAATGGTGTGTGTGTGGGCGTGTTCAAGTCTAAAAATATGCACAGAGATAGAGAGAGAAAAAGATATATATATATATACATTGTATGTTTAAAAAAAAATGCACACATTTAAATACACATTGTAATTGTATATATATATATACATATATAATGTCCATGTGAAAATGCAACTTATTGCCATATAAATGTGCATGAATATAAATACATATATGTAAATATACATACAATATATATATATATAAATATAAATATACATATATATATACACATAAACATATGTTTGCAATATATGTAGATATATACATACAGTAAATATACATACATAAATTAAAAATATATACATATATACATATGTTATATATATATAAATATACATATATGTTATATATATATATATATGCAATATAATCCATATATATATATATCAATATATATATACATATGTGTGTGTATGTATATACTTATAAAATCTTATAAACATACAAAGTGGGCCCCCCAAGATAGTTAAGACACTAATAACTAATAACTATAGTTTTTGATGCTTACAGCGAGAGTATTCATGAGGGTTAACGAACAAACATCACTGGGGGGCCCACATTGTACAGCAACCCCAAGAAGGCACGTCGCCACATTCAACATGGCATCTCTTTCTCTAAAAAGAACTATCTAGTTCCCAGTGGGACTTTACAAGTTGACATGTATACACACACATTCATGTTTATATGTATTATTTGATACAGAAACAAGTAGATGCCAAACATATGTACATTATATATCATATAATATTGTTTAAAGACATATCTCCATCGCCAGCAATCAACCCATTAAACAACCAAACAATAAATATCAAGCAAATCTTGCGCCCTTGCAGCTAAACGGCCAAGCTAACATGCAGAAGATCATCAAGATGTGGATTTGCAAACCTTGGTTGTTTCATCTGGGGATTCAGCCAGCCCCCCCAGAAAATGGGCCCCGCACAAGAAGAGTCTATTAAGGGTTTGTTAGCCAACATCCACAATTATAAGGGCGAATCTTCGCCATCTACATCCATCTACTATTGCGGGGTTTACCTTACTGCTTGGTTAAAGCCACGTGATCCAATTCCTGGACTGTTTCCTGCCCTGGCGCCTATAGACTCGGCCAAGGGGCCAAGCATTGATCACTGATGCTTACTTAGCATAGCTTCAAGATATGACATACGCATTGGTTGATGGTTTCATTTGATAGCTGCCACATCCAACTGGATGGTGGTATACCTACCCCTCTGAAAAATATGAAAGTCAGTTGGGATGATGACACTCCCAATATATGGAAAGTCATAATCCAGTCATGTTCCAAACCACCAACCAGTAGAATTATTCGTCAAACTAGGCCAATCTATATCTAAATCGTTCCATCGAAGCCATGTCTACTGTCCCATCAGCATAGGGAAATCCTGGGAAATTTCAGGATGAGTCCATGAATTGGGCCCCATTGCTACCAGAAGTATATCCAGGAAATGATGGAAATGGGCAATGCCAAAGCCATAGGTTTCTCTTTGAAAATTAAGACATCAGCTAGTGTGACAGATTAGATCTCGGAATATAGACATTCATGACAACAAAGAACCACTTCTGATAGGTTCAAACCAAATACATCCAAATACCACCTCACTGTACATCATCCTATCGGCTTCGGTTCAACATTGATTCAACATAATTCAGCACCCAAAAACGAACAGCGACACTCTTGAGTGGGACATCGGGGCATCGGGGCATCGGGGCATCGCCCGTTCGCCCAGCCACATTTCAAGAGACACATCAACCTGGACTGGAAAATGATCCAATAACCTCAGTGTTAGATGTGGGTTTCTCGGTCCCAGGGTTGTCATCCTTGAGTAAAGCAGGCTCCACTGCCACCTCTGAAGTCATGTTCCCAAGATGCGATGGCGTATGGACTATCTGGCAATGGCAAAAAATATATGGAAGTATTGGGTTTTCATGGGTCCCCAGCCGCCCCAGCCTATCTAATAAGTGTATAGACATACCCGTATACTTTTCTAAAATGGTTTACAACCGTCGCAACACACTTCAGTCAACTGGAGTCTATCTTGGGGATTCTTGGGGTTTTAAAGTGTCGCCTTCATAACAGCCCCACCCCCCCTTCTCTGTGAAAGGGGCAGAAGAGAATCGACATCAAAAATTCCAGAAACATGGCGGGAATCACATAAGGCCTCGGCTGCGATCAGCGCATCCCAGAGACCAAGCTGGTCGATTCTGATGTTTGTGGCATTGCTAGTGAGATTTAGCCAGCCCCAGTCTGTCCCAGGTGGGAGTCGGTTTATACAAAACAAAGATTCCCGCAAGTAAGTGGCCGAAGAAAACATTTTTTTTTACAAAGGGGGAACATTCAAGGTCTTCTGCTCTCAGAAACCGGTTTTTTGATGTCCCAAGATGTCCCAACCATTTAGGCAGAAAAACATGTTCATGGGACAGGGGTGAGAGAATCACAACTCTTCGCGCTGAAGTTTTGACTGGAAACACCAGTTTCTACTTTCTCCCACTGGTACCCTTAGCATCAATTCAAGCAGTGAAAAGACTCGAACGCTATTCAAATCTGACTGGTGATTTCAACCAGTCAACTCATCCCCAGTTTGTACTACTCAATGGGATCATCTTCCTTAGATAGACCTATTGGCCAGCTGCGTAGCCCAGTCACCATGGCAAAATGATCGAGTCCTACAATCCATCCGGTTTCTTAGCCATCGTCTCTCGCCCAAGTACATGTCCATCTTTGCTGTGTAAATCCCTATGCTCCACTTGTTGTTGCTGCTTTAATCCTAAGTTTCCCATCAGTTTCTGGTGGTGAACTCCATATTTTTCCATCTTTGTTGGTTTTGGTAAACAGTTTAAATCTGTAAAATCGCCATGGCCCAAGCATTTTTTAAAAACTCTAAAACCAAGCTCCGGGCACCCCGAAGTGCCAGGTGGCAACAGCACCAGCGCATAGAGCTGTTTCATGACGGACAGCCAACGGGCCCCGCCGGGGCAAATCGGGAAGCGGATGTCGTGGTAGTGCGAGGCCCTCGGCACCCAGAGGTGGCCTAAGTTGTGAGTGGGTCCCAGTCTGGTGATGACTACTTGGTGGTTCATCCCACTTAGGGTTATAACCCCAGTTATAAATGGGATAATTAGGGTTAATCCACTTAAAATTGGGGTTATAACCCACTTACTAAGTGGGATGGGCCACCAAGTAGGATTGACCATGGGATTAGTCAAGTTGGTAGATAAAATTTAACATAATTGTCATAAGTGTCTTGAGTATGGTTTGTGGGAGATAGAACAGTGAATGGGGTGCACTGCTGGACCCAGGCATCGATTAGTGATTTTTGACAGCGACTATGACCAACCATTACCCCAGTTGGAATAAAGGGTTATAAATTTGGGTTTATAGTTATATAGTTAAAATATACTCTATGGTTATTTGAAGTAGTTATCGAAAATCGCAATTTTTAACAGGTAAACCATCATAAATAATCTAAAATCTGTAAATGGGTCATGTTCCATAGCTATGTTAAATAACCAGAGGGTATCTGTAGTACAATTATATTGCAAACCACGGATCCAATCTGGTTCCCAACATCCAAGAAGTAGTGAAATCAACATGTTCAATGGACATATGATCGGAATATCATGGGTTTATCATTCGATGTGGAGAGTAAATGTGACAATCAGTTGCTTTGTGGGACTGTAGTATGGTACCACCAAAACAAATAGACAAGGTTTATTTTAACACTATTTGTTGTTTGGGTTTATCTCTCTCTCTCTCTTTCTCCAGCACCATGTAGTATCGACAGAGGAATTTGAATCCCAGGGTCCCGGAGATGTGTTTTTTTCCATCGATTGGATTGCGAATGCAGCCAGGTGGGTACCTGAAATGGCTGAACTGCAACCCAGTGACGATAGCGTGCGAACTCGATATCTTCCCGAAAGACCTCTGATGCGCAAGAGGCTTTCATCTTGGCATTTCACCCTGAAACTCATGATGGGACATCCATCCCATGGTTGTTTGGGGGTGTTGATTGAGATGCTGGGATGAACTCAAAAAGTAACCAGTGGCTCGCAAATATGGGACCTATGGACCTCATATCATCCCGATTTTACCCGAGCTTTCTTGGGGCTGGTCCCATTTACTGACCATCACGACGCTTGCCTTGTATGGCCTCGGTATCAGTATGGATCACATGATATGATTTCATGGGATTCATGAAAATAAGATTTTTCCTGGGCAAAGAAAATCAAAGGATCTAAAAACAAAAAACATCATCATCATCACCATCATCATCATCAAAATAGCAACAATACTAATAATCATCATCATCATAAAAACAATAATCATCATCATCATCACTATCAGCGTCATCATCATCATCCTAAAAATAAAAAAATAATAAAAATAATCATCATCATCACTATCACTGTCATCATCATCATAATAGTAAAAAAATCTTCATCATCATTATGATCGTCATCATCATCATAATAGTAATAAAACATCATCATCATCATCATCATCAAAAATAGATAGTCATCATCATCATAATCACTATCATCGTCATCATCATCATCAAAAATATAGAAAACATTAATAATCATCATCATCCTCATCATCATCGTCGTCACCATCATCATCACCATCAGCATCATTATTAGCATCAGTATCATCACCAGAGGCATCACAATCATCATCATCATCATCACCATCACCAATACCATCATCATCATCATCACCATCACCATCACCTTCATCAACATCATCATAATCATCATCAACTCAATCATCATCAAAATCATGACCATCGTCATCATCACTATCACTATCGCCATCATCATCATAGTCATCATAGTCATCCTAGTCATCATCATCATCATCACCATTATCATCACCATCACTATCACCATAAACACCATCATCATCACCATCATCATCATCACCACCACTATCACCATAATCATCATCATCACCATCACCACCACCATCACCACCACTGTCACCATAATCATCACCATAATCATCACCATCAACATAAACATCACCATAATCATCATCATCATCACCATAACCATCATCATCACCATCATCATCATCACCATCACCATAACCATCATCATCACCATCATCATCATCACCATCACTATCACCACCACCATCATCATCACTATCACCATCATCATCACCATCATTACCACCATCATCACCATCACAATCATCATCGTAATCATGACCATAGTCATCATCACCATCACCATCATCATCATCACCATCACCATCACTGTCACCATAATCATCATCATCACCATCACCATCATCATCACCATCAGTATCACCATCACCATCATCATCATCACCATCATCATCATCATCATCATCCAGCACCATCAATCATCACCATCACTATCACCAGAATCATCATCATCACTATCACTATCATCATCACCATCACTATCACCATCATCAACATCACAATCATCATCATAATCATGACCATAGTCATCATCACCATCACCATCATCATCATCAGCATCAGCAGCATCATCACAATCACCAACACCATCACCATCATCATCATCATCACTACCACCATCACCATCATCATCGTCACCATCGTCATCATCAGCATCACTATCACCATCACCATCATGATCATCATCAGCATCACCAATTCTATTACCAAAATCATCAACATCATCATCATCATCATCACCATCACTATCACCATAATCATCATCATCATCACCATCACCATCATCATCACCATCACTATCACTATCACCATCATCATCGGCATCACTATCACCATCATCATCATCATCATCACCATCAACATCACCATCACCATCACATTCACTATCACCATAATCATCATCACCATCACCATCATCATCACCATCACTTTCATCATCATGACCATCACAATCATCATCATAATCATGACCATAGTCATCATCACCCTCGCCATCATCATCAGCAGCAGCAGCATCATCACTATCACCAACACCATCACCATCACCATCTTCATCATCATCACCATCACAATCATCATCATAATCATGACCATCACCATCATCATCGGCATCACTATCACCATCATCATCATCATCATCATCACCATCAACATCACCATCACCATCACATTCACTATCACCATAATCATCATCATCACCATCACCATCATCATCACCATCACTATCATCATCACCATCACGATCACCATAATAATCATCATCATCAGCAGCAGCAGCATCACTTTCACCATAACCATCATCATCATCATCACCATGATCTTAATTCTTGTCCTCATCATGATTTTCATCACCATGTTCGCACTGGGCCCTCATTTTATCACCGGGCCAATCCCAGGGCACCAAACCTGTTGAGGTCGGCAGAGGTCGACCAAAATCTCCGTATCGGACAGTTGTATAAATCTGACTTGTTGATTATTCAATTTTTGTTTTTGGATATTTTTGGTTTATTGCTTAACCCCAAAACATTGTCAATTGGCTGGTTATGTTACAGTTAATATATTCCCACGTGTGACAATAAACCAAGTACAGTACTAAAAGACTCATCCAAGCCCAAACAAATAAAAACCCCAACGGTTTATTGCTTTATTGTTATGCGTTCCAATGTTTGATACTGTTTGATAGGTTTATTCTACTGCAGTGTTTGCTTCCGTTGTTTCACGTTTTTTGATGGTTTCTGATGGCTTTTCCCTGCTTTTTCTCCCAAATCGTTGACCATTCACCCAGAAATCTCATCAAATCGCCATCTGCTTGGTGGTTTCAACCCTACCCCTCTGAAAAATGATGGAGTTCGTCAGTTGGGAGTATGAAATTCCCGCTCTGGAAGGTCATAATCCAGTCATGTTCCAAACCACCAACCTGCTCTAGATTTTACCCCCATTAATCAGGTATTAATCACTATTCATCACTATTAATAACCATTATTAGTCATTTATCTATCCATCTAATGGTAATTGTCAAATTTCGTCCCAGGTGCCGCTCCGGGACTCTGGATCCGCAGCTGTCCCCAAAGGCCCAGCCCAGCGCCGAAGTTCGGGGAGGTGCCTTAGAAAGGTCGGGAACGTTTGGTTTATAGCTATGTTATAACAATAGTGTATATATGTATATATAAATATTGTATACTATAACTATAAAAGTTTATATTACTATATTGCATTACGTTTATAATTAGTATGTTTTTAATATACTCTAGTGTAAAATATCACATTTATAATACTAGAGTGTGCAACAATAGTGTATAACAATAGTTGATGTATAACTATAGTGCATCATACAGTGTATCATATTTGTTAAGTGTATAACAATAGTAACTATGTTATAACAATAATGATATCTTGATAAAAGGTGCGAATAGCTATGATAATTATAGTATGATAATTATAGTTTATACATGTTTATAACATGTATATACTGTAGTACATTAAAGTACCTAGCAAAAGGTGGGAATAAACTACAATATACTATGATACAAAAATAGTTTAGAATTATATCATATGTTATATATTGACACTTATGATTATATTTAAGAAATATATGTCTAGATGGGGTTATAAACCAACAAACATAACTTGGGGACACCATCCTGTAGGGAAATTGGTGAGAAAATGGGGGATAAAATGGTGGAAGCCTGCTGAAACCTTGGGAGTTCTAAGCAAACATCTACAGGCATCAAAAATGACGATATACTTAGAGAGATGTTAGTGGTGACTCACTAGACACTAAAGGTGACTAATAGATATTTCAAAGTGACTAACTATGGGATAAACCAAATATTTGGTGTTTTGTTGGAATTTGACCAAGACTTTAGAAGCACGGGGCACTCTTAAACAACGGTTGAATTGATCTTTAGAAGGTGAAGTTTGGACTCAACCACTTGGGGCTGGTTTACATGGGGATTTACATGAACATGGATTTATTTGATTCATGTCCCCTCTGGTAAACTAACATAATTATAAAAAACAATCATTTTTAATGGGAAACATCAACTATAAATGGCCATTTTCAATAGCTATGTTAAATTGCCAGAGGGTACCGCATAGTAAGTATGGGGCGCATGTGAAGGATTCTTTGAAATACAAATAAGGAACAGCAAAAACATATATGCTGCCACACAGAAATGAAGGGAACCTCCGTAGCTGTGCTTGGGTGTCACCAGACCATGTGAACTGCAGAGCTGAACACAACGGCAGCGTCATCTGAATCTTTCTGTGTGCTACCATCTGGTTATTTAACATAGCCATGGAAAATCACCATTTTTGATAGGTAAACGATCTATAAATGGGTCATTTTCGTCATCTCCGGTTTGTGTCTTATTCTGTGTTTGCCTTGTGCTGGATTTTGCGTTTCCGCCCGCGCATCAAAGCTTTAAGGCTGCCGAATGCTGCCAATCTCTTGGTTTCAGCTGAGGAACAGCACAAATTGCTTGTTTTGGGCTCCGCAAAACCAGGGTCGGAGAATCTCTGCGCCAGTCCAAGAAACACAAAAAAAAACATGACGCAAGTCAAACAGTGTGTTTCGGACAGTTGTGACTTCAGCTTTGTATGACTTCCCTGGCATAAAATATGTATGTATGTATGCATCATCTATATTAGTGTATAATCTACTGACTTTTGAAAATCACACATCTGTTGGAATCACAAGTCAAGTATGCCTATCATTTAGGTTGGTGAATTTCACTTAAAAGAGATAAAGAGATTCCCTGCAACAGCCTTTTCAGGCGTCAAATGCAGTGTTCAAACAAGGAGAAAGAAACGGAAACAGGGAGGGAGTATCTATCATAGCAATCCCCAGTATGTTTTGATCTTTGTGGTATGCAAAGAATCGCAAAAACATCGATTTAGATTGCCTTTGAGCAAGTTGAACCCCTCCAGCGATATGATCTGCATGTCCCACCATGTCCCCACCGGCGCCGCCGAGTGACACCAGACCTTGGCACAAGTTGGAAACGAAATGCAACAAACGAAATGCCTTGGGTAGCTTTCCTACGAGGCTTGATGTATCTTGATGTTATATGTGGAATGTGAACTTTGGGGCACCAACAAAAATGGGTCTGGCACAGTTCGGCGTTCAGCGGAACAGTAAGCCACCAGATGTCAAGACAACAAATGCCGAGTGATCCCTCACTACTCACTACCGAAACATCCGTGATTTCACCACATCAAGTAGCAAAGTCATGTTTACATACAGGAACTTGGATAACTATTGTTCCAAGATTTTCAGATCTTTCTGGGTTCCAAGATGACTCACATGGTTTGTCATGGTTTGTCCGTAGCGTTTCATGTTTCCCCCAAGTTATGAGCCAAATGGCGAATGGAGTGCCCAAGAACTACACCATCCCAAAACAATTCTACATGGTCGATCATATTATATGATACCATCCTCTGGAACTGCTTTCATAAAATAAGTATACATAACATGGAAATGAGTGTTGTAATTTTGCAACTTTAGACCTGGTGGGCAGAATTAAGTACATTGAAGTACTACAACATTTGATCATTTGCATCATCTTCATTCAAACCATGTTCATGGCGTTCAAATCGCCACTCTCTTCGGGGTATGGACCCACGTCAAAGCTCTCTCTTACCCACGAACATTTTCCAAGTTAGTAGCAAGTGGTAGTAACGATGATCGTATCTATGGCTTGTAAGTGAACCCGAACCATTTTTTTGTGTGGTACTAACTTGTAACATCTTGTTACCATAGCGAATACCTTAAAAACTTCCTTCATCTTCCTTCATATTGGGTCGTGCCACTCAAGTCGGCGGATGAACTTCACCCACTTCCCCCAGCCACTTCATCCGTTGTTACATACACCTATACATGCCTGTCGCTTGCATCCGCTAGTGCTTCCAATCAACCAACAATCTCAGCCTAAGGCCACCTCCTATAAGATGGGACATACGAATCATATCCCTGGTGTGCTTCAACCACGATCGTTACCGTTAGTCACATCCCAATTGCTGGTAAAACATTGCAAAATCACAAGGTCTGGTCCGTTGCAAAAAAATCATTTCTTCCTCGGACCTCTGGTTAAATGGCCCATAGATGATACACACATGATTTACCTGTCAAAAATGGTGACTTTCCATAGCAAACCGTTCGATAACCAAAGGCTAGTTCAATGATTGTCCCTCTAAAACATCCGTTGAGTTCAGGGATATGAAACATGACGCCAAGACGGATACATCTCACTCTTTGCGGAATCACCGGGGTCAACATGACGCCCAGCCGCAGCCATCAGCGTCAAAATCTCGTTGTAGCTGGTGTCGGTCAGATCATCCCTCCGACGGAACCTGGTGTTGGACCCGCTTTGATAAAATGGGAGTTGATGTTAGACAAGTAGGATCCCACCAACATAAAGTGATAGACTCTGATAGAAAAAGCTTCTACTCTCTTATTTGGCCTTGCGGTAAAACATGTGTTTATTTATTTCAATTCTGCAAATTATATCAAATTATGTCAATTCAAATCAATTTATTTGATAAGTTTTGTGGATTCATAATTACAAGCTATAACAGTTGTCTGGAAAATTCTGGAAATATAGGGAAACATTACAAAGTTTTGCCAAAGGTTCGGTACAAAACCGTTGTGTATTGCCCAATTGGGATTCACAAATCTGAGCTTGTGATGAGGGTTATCCGATGAGAAATTCCATGCTGAATATGGTGGCAAACCAAATGGTGAGAAATGGTTGCGTAAAAAGCAACCATGCTCAAATCCTAAATTCATGAAAAAATCCGGGCAATTGAGATTTGGCGAGGAGAAATCTGGGACCTGTGATAGTCGTGGATCATCGAGTTGACCGCCAAGGCGATGAAAGCCCTCAGCGGACAGCGGACGGGTCTCTGAGACGCAACTAAAAACCCTGGACATCGAAAGCACCACATTCAGCAAAGAAATCATCAAAAGTTGCCCGTTTTAATCCGTTTTATAGATGTTTTACCAATATTTTTCTGTTTATATGCCCATTTATGGTACATTTTCGCGCCACCCATGTTTGTTTTCTGACAGGTATGCTAGGCCTATGTCAAACAGGTTGGCTTCAAGAGTGACCTTCAGAATGGCTAGTTGTTTCCTTCGCGAGAATAAGTATCGTTGATTATGTTGGCTTGTTTTCAATGCCCGAACCTGCATCTTCAAACCCGGGCAATTAGAAGTCCACCGAATTACAAACAGTGTCAAAACACTGAGTAAGTTTTTGTCTGGTAATTTCAAAGTTTACGAGCCCAAAAGCATGTCTAAACTAATGTTTAGTTCGATGATTTAAAGTTTGCCAAACTAACATATAGCTATGGAAAATCAGCCTGTTAGATCCTGTTAGTAGGTAAAAACAACTATACATGGCCGTTTATTTTCCATATAGTTAATGTTAGTTAATGTTACTATACCTCTGATTTTCACGTTTTTTTTTCTCCACGGTCGCGTACGCCCCAGCCCGTCCGCGATCCGAAGCTCAGAACGCCAAGGTGCACTTTGACGAAGCTGCTGACGATGAACTTCCTCGGAAAATCCCAGGGGCCCCAAGGGCCCCAAAGGGGCCGGAACAGCATGGGGATATAAGAATATAATGAGTCTATCTATAATGGGTTTACAATAACCCATAGGATCCATGTATGGTATATATGCTAACATTTGGGGTATACTGATGGTAAATGTTACCATATATAGCATACATGGATCCTATGGGATAATGGGTTTATAATAATAATGATGGTGTTTAGGGATGAAATATAATGGGTTTATATGGATATAATAATGGTTTATAATATTTTAAATTTTAATAATTGTCAATCATGGCTCATGGATACTGGCATGGGAAGCCATGGCACCTCAAAATGGGATGCCAATGGCAATCATGTTCTGCCATGGCACCTGGAAAGCTGTGGTGAAATGCTGCATCTGAAGTCTTGGGTTGGACCTCCCCTTCCACCCTTGTGAGCCAGGCGGCTTGCCAGATATGGGTTGGTTCACTGGAAAGTAGCGTAGTCATTGATCATCTGATGTCTTTTGGTCAAATGACTGTAGGGTGAGAAAGAGTGATACTGTGGATGGAAGAAATATGAAGAAATCTTGCACCAGTTGGTAGATGGTTGATCCCGCTATAATCCCATTCTTTACAGTGTTTCGTAGTTACCAACAGTTTTCAACTGGCGCAATGTTGTTCCATCCGCACAATTTTTCGCTCAACCCCTTGTTGAGATGGTGTGGCTTACAGCCCGGGTTTCTGTAGGGTTCACCTTGCCAGGCAACCTCAGGGCCATTCGTAACGATAGCCGATAGCCTCATTGATTAGCTCCGCTCCCTTCTCATATGGGTCCCCCGCCCAAACGGTCCCCTAAGTTGTAGCTGGTATAGCTGGATGTGGATTCCCCCAGTCGCTTCATGTAATTTCATCCGTAACTTGACCCATCCCCATTGCCATACGCATTGCTTCATGCCAAGGGTCATGACCTTGGTCTTCCAAGTGCCCTTCTTTGGTTGAAACTTCAGATCGAAGCCGAACCTGAGGTGCAACTGCCAAGTACAGCGTGGTCTGTAGGCAGGATGCTTTGCCAGCAAACAATGTGAAACATACAGGTATAGAAAAAACTGGGGTCCGCAGAATCTTACATGGACATCTTCCAAATCTTGGAATCACCTAGAGTGGTTTTAAAATGTTTTTTAAACCTAGATCTTGGTTTCTTCAGTATTTGCTCCAGAAAAGAAATCTAATGCGGACTACGTATCCTTTCAGCTCGAACAAGTGCTTGTGGATGTGCTCAGGCACGCTACCGTGAAATACGAAGACGCAAAGGTCTCAAACATCATTATCATTGAACCTGATCTCTTCTACCAAATGGCAAAAAAATAGCCAAACAAGGACAGGATAGTTGATGACTTAAGAATAACGTTTCCCGCTAATTAAAAATTAATGTGATCAAACCAGCAACAGTTTTGTTTCCCACTTCTACACATGTTGAAACACATTTGAAATCCCAAAATTGTCATTTCAATGGGACAGATGATGATTACCCTCAGGTAAACTCGCATAGATGTGGACAATCAACCATTTGTAATTTGTATAGGCTATTTTCCCGGAGAACGATGTTTTTTGTACATCTGTGTTAGTTATTAGCCTAGTGATCTCCAATGGACTCAGGGACGCACTCATCGAGAAAACCCAGCGGCACGAAGAAGGTAAAGAGCTGTTTGATGCCGTTGCTGATGGGCAGCAAATAGATCGGCTGCATGGTCTCCTTAAGGGACCCAAAATCCAACCAGCTGTGGCGAATTTGGTGCTTTGGATTGTTGGATTGGCCTGAAACTGCCCCAGGAAACTCCCGGGACTGCATGAGATTCCAAGCCAAGCCAAACCACCGATTCATCATTGGCAGAAAAATCATGTCGTGAAAAACGAAAGCTACCCTTTGGATCCCTTTGGCAACTTCGCATTTCGCTATGGAAAATAGAATTGTTAAAACGATAAAGCACTCCCCAAAAAGATAGACATGTTGGTACACATCACCTTTTTCATATCCTGGAAGTGCTTTTCTCTCTTTCAGGGGGGGTTCCTATTTTAAATATATGGGCCATTCAATAGCTAAATTGCCAAAGGCCATGTATTGTGGGGCCTGACATCGGTGCTGGAGATGCACTTCCTGTTCAATGGACCATATATTTAGCTACGAGTATAAACAAATCATATCTATTTATATATATATATATATATATCAACAAAACTACCCATTTGGATGTAACCATACTTAACATTACTTAGCCACATGATTCAAATGATGTATATAATCCCATCTTTTAACCGCTCTTGATGGTGAACTCCTCGATTGGCCCGGCCAACTTTCCCATCCAGGTTGCAGGACGCAGCAGTTCGGAAAATGGATCGCGCAAGGTGCCATGACTGCCGCGATACGGGCCACATGGGGCGATGACCATGGGGATTGTACAATGATAAACAACCATGGGAATGTCAGCAGATTCTGGGAAGAATTAAGAAATGAGAGTACAACATGTCAGTGGGATTTTCAGGATCCTAAAATGGAGGTACTGTACCATATTCATATAAAACCATATTTTGTGGGGATATTGCCTTAAGTAATTCCCTTACAGAGGCCTTATACATGGTAGGTACCTCCAATTTAGTTACCTGAAATGGCCAGTGAACATGGTACAACTAAGAATCGAATGCGCTTCTTTTGAATGCGGGTTCCTTTGAACACCGCAACGGGGTGAACAAAACCCATTCCTTCCCCCATCAATCTCAGCATCAAACCACTCTGACTGGATGATCTCTGACGAACTCATGGCCCATGACTCATGGCTAGGAGTGGGATACCAGTCACTATGCTCTTCGATAAATCCTAAATTCTCTGGACTTAAGATGACTGAGGCATACTTAAGCCACCTTATCAGATTATGACCCCCCTCCGAAGCATCATTCCTTCGCGAGGGCAAGGCGTGGCCTCAGGTCCGTCTCTGGTTGAAGAGGGCTCACCAAATCCTGGGTGAAAGCCATCCCCCGGTGAACAAAGTATGCCAACTTTTGGGGTTAGATTCTTCAATCGGAAACGTACTCTCTTTTCAAGTCGTAATTAGACACTTTGTTCAGCACTACTTGTTTGTTTTCAGTAAAGTTGTTTTCAATTATAGACGCAGTTTGTTCGGCAATACTTAAAATCTTGGACATGTTCCGGTACCCCAATATTTACCGGGAGAGATTAACTAGACGACGGATGGCCCGAGAGCGTAGAAGAGCATGTTACTCTCTTGTAATAAGTACTATCAAAGACATTGTAGGTGAAGCTTTTACACACAGAAACTTTTACACACAGACGCGTTTACACACTCAAAATCGCAATTTCACCTTAGTTTTTGGCGATCGAACCTCGTTTCGTGCGAAAGGGTTGCGTTTCGTGCCGTCTCGTTGGCACTGCCCCGCGCCTTAAGAGAGAAATAGAAAAGAAGGAGAAAGCAAAAGGGCAAGAGAGCAAGAGGGCAAGAGAGAATGTGAAGATGTGAAGATGTGAGGATTTGAAGATGTGAAGATGTGAAGATGAGAAGATGTGAAGAAAGATGTGAAGATGAGAAGATGTGAAGATGAGCAGATGTGAAGATGAGAAGATGTGGAGATGTGAGGATGTGAAGATGTGAGGATGTGAGGATGAGAAAATGTGAAGATTTGAAGATGTGAAGATGAGAACATGTGGAGATGTGAGGATGTGAAGATGTGAGGGTGTGAGGATGAGAAGATGTGAAGATTTGAAGATGTGAAAATGTTTGACAGACCCCCAGTATTAGAAGAACCCTTCGCTCAGACGCTCACGGGAAAAAAGAAGGAGGTATTAATACCTAATATGAACTATATATAGCAAAATTGGCAAGTTACCCACAATCATGGCAATGTTATGATTCCAACCAATCAGCACCCTCCGCGGTGCTTGGCTACTTCGGGAATCGCTATACTTGAATATGTATGTATTTGATTATATATATATATATAATACCCCTTACTTGTTCCCTATAGGATGCTTTACGAAGCATTTTATAGAGAAAATTGGCTATAAAATGGTCATCCGTCAGCCAGCATATAGACAGCAAGTGGGAACCCTCTATGAAATGACCTCTCCGTCATCTCTATGAAATGCTTCTCCGCAGACGACGCGTGTGCAAAAACACGTAGCGCGACATCGGGCAACAACCCAGTCTTTCCGC
>Ga0126342_10005531_pt1 | contig 22093 bp, 20 predicted proteins | sample Cyp1metagenome_FD_92528 | JGI IMG/M metagenome (GOLD analysis project Ga0126342, IMG submission 92528) | Coral microbial communities from Lord Howe Island, Old Settlement Bay, Australia - Cyphastrea 1 metagenome | ecosystem: Host-associated > Invertebrates > Cnidaria > Coral ...
CAATGGTTCATGGTTCATGATACAAAATGATTATTAACATCTTAATGGGATATTAGTGGTTCATGGTTCATGGTACATCTTAATGGGATATCAATGGTTCATGGTTCATGATACAACATTATTATTAACATCTTAATGGGATATTAATGGTTCATGGTTCGTGATACATCTTAATGGGATATCAATGGTTCATGGTTCATGATACAAAATGATTATTAACATCTTAATGGGATATCAATGGTTCATGGTTCATGGTACAAAATGATTATTAACATTCTAATGGGATATATTTCGATATCCATGGGATGTTGATGGATATTAATTAATGGTTTCGATATCAATGGGATGTTAACGAATAGTAATGGTTCATGAGTGATCATCAATGGTTAATAAGAATCCATGAGTGGTGTATAATTAATGATGAATGGTGTAGTATCCAATGAGGTTAATGATGTTAATGGTATATTCATGGTTAGTAACTATTAGGGATTTGATGTGTATAGTAGCTATAATAATGTGGGATTCACCCAATGCCATAAACAACTACCATTTGGGGATGGTTTATGAATTTCTGATGATATTTCTTGGATGGTTTATGGCATTGGCTTTACCAGATTGCTGCCATTTGCTGCCAATACCAGAAATTATGGTCATGTTTACTGCTATGGAAGCCAAAGCAGGTGAAAGTAGATGATTTCCCTATTAAAAATTGGTAGTTTTCCATGGCAAACTTTCAACTTGCTAGATGGAAAAAAAGTGATGAAAAACCGCAGATTCACCAGGGGATTTGGATGGGAATGTCGACGACAGAAGTGACCGCATGGTGCAGGTCACAGGCCAAGACCTTGTACTATTGTCCGGACAACGTCTATGGCAGGTGGGTTTCTGATGGTTTGTTCTTCACATTTCATTCACATTTCAGGTCACTGATGTTTGGTCACTGATGCACCTGATGTCTGAGTCTGGTGAGTTTTTAGTGACCTACTGGTGTGTAATCAGCAGTGATCAGCAGGTGATGGGTAGGTCACAGTGACGCAACTGCAGGTTGCACAATTACGCACCAATTACACAACCGCCAGTCTTAAGGCCCGGTTTTTTCCAACCATGTCAGCACTTCCTCCAGATGTGACACTGTCAAAAAGGCTGAACAAATAGATAAATCATGATGAATCATGATAAATAGATATATAAATAGACAAACATCGGAGATTTTGACCATCCGATCCATCCCTTTTTTTGAGTTCATTTCGTTGCGGCACGGCTTGTAGGCGACCGGTCGGCATCAGTTCGAAGGATGTGTTCACCGACCTTTGGTGTGGCATTCTGTTGGGACACTCAGGTGACAGGTGACCCAGGTGTCGGTGTTGAAGTTGGGACTTGGATCGTGTTTGTTGGGGATTTCAACTGAAAAAAGTTTATTTTGATACCATGAAATCCCGTGAAAATGTCTATTGATGGTCAATCCCTATTTGTGTTGGGGATTAGCTAACATCGTGTCATACTGGGATTTAAACCATGGCTCTATGGCATCATGGCAAAGGCACAACCTTCCTGGAAGCATCCTCACTTGTGAGTGATTATAGGAACAATCCACGAGTGCTACTCAACATGGACAGATAACAGTTGATTTCATTGTTTCAATCCTCTACATATATATATATGCACACATAGTAGCACATATACAGATACATTACATCACATCGCATTGCGTTGCATTACACCACATGACATGCATTGCATGCGCACACACACACATTTTTGTATTTAATTATATATATATATATATATTCTATGTATGTATCATGATATGTGCAATATATATATATATATATGTAGATATAGATAGATAAGTATGCATGTTATCTATGCATGTTTATTGATTGTACAGAATCCCATCACCAATTCACGGTGCCGAAAAACTCGCTGTGGCGAAAAACTGTTTGTTTTGAGGCCCGAGAAATGGTCCCAGACCTGGCCCAATGTGGTGCAGAGACTTGGTGGCGCACGGGCAGATGGAAAAAAAGGATTTCCTCTGGTGAAAAACCATAGATATCAATGGTTAATGATGGTTAATGGGGATATCGGGATATCAATGGTTTTCATGGTTTCCCTCTGGTAAACTTTCACAGTTTGCTATTGGAAATTGCCCAGTCGAAATAGTTGATTTGCCCATAAATAGCATGGTGGTTTTCCACAGTTATGTTTGTTTACCAGAGGGTATGGGAATAGTTTGTTGATATGTTTATCAATGCATATGATTTATTGTTTATGATACCATTGGTGGTACCATATGGTCATAGTATGGGAATAGTTTGGTTTGATTTATGATACTAGCAAATTGGGAATAGTATGGGAAGCTTATGGGAATAGCGGCACCATCATTCGGGAGTCTGAAATAGATTCCATGGAAGAGATGATGAAATAAGATAACATCTGATGACGATGACAATGATGACAAAGACAACGACCTTGAATAACTGCTTTTTGCAAGAGTGCTGCAAGGATTCTGAGATGGCTTTAAAACAGAGAGTCATCACCCTGATCTTCGCAGTGAGATAGTCTTCCAATAATCGCAATTCAGGCATTTCGAATCATGTCTTTTGTTCCACTGGCATCACATCTACATGACCACACTTGAGACATGTCCATGATATTTGAATTTCCAGCATATTTCTGGGACTTTTAAAAGTTGTGACATTATATACATGTGACATCCAACGACAGAAATGTGATCACCTTATGGTGACATCCGGCGGCATCCGGCGCCCCGGCGGCTCAGGATGATCGTCTTTTCGGTCTTTGGAGGAACTGGGACCACGATCCAACTCTGTTGGCAGGGCTTCATTGGAACCTCTGCCGCATGCCGCCTGGCGATGGTGGCGATGGGATCATGGTTGGAACGGATGGAACGGATGGAACGGATGGAACGGATGGAACGGATGGAAGCATGTAGAACTGGCCTAGTGGCTGATTCTCGTCTAATCTCGTTCAGGTTACAAAAGGACTCACTATCTTTTTGGATTTCAGGGTTGGAAAAAGGATTGTTGGAGTCACCTTTTTGTGTTCTTTGGATCTAGTGCTGTGCAGTTTGTTTTTCAGACGCAGACTGCCTCTGAAATTTGGGATCTAAGCCATCTAAGCCAATCTAAGCAGCCAAGGCCTGAATTGCTTCATCATGTCGCTCCTCTTTCCCAAGGGTGGGAAGGCCTTGGTGCCTTGGTGGGTCCCAGTTTGCCAGCTGGAAATCTCACCCCTCAGACCCTCAGATCCGCATCGAGATCAGCCGCCAGGGCCACAAATGCACCGCGGAAGAGATCGCTCAAGCGTTGTGTAAAGAAGGAGATGACTGGCTGCAGCTGAAAAAAATGAAAGGATCTGATGGGGATAGTGGATGATACTGGGGATACCAGGAATGACTGGGCTTTTTATGTGGATAGAGTCAGAGGAATTTGGGAGGCAGATCAAATCAGTGATTTTGGTATATTTCGGCACGATAAACAGTGCATCATGTAGCATCCATTCTTGCATTGTTCACCATGGTTCACCATGGCAGGAGATTGGAGCTACGAGTCACCAGGATATCGCAGTTGGATCGGTTGGCTGGACACCCTGGGCGTTCTCTTCTTGCAGCCTGGCAGATCTGTTGGATCTGTGGCCGAGCCAGGATGGAATCCATGCTATTTGTTGATTGACAAAGGAAGATGATTGATACCCAGGTTATCCCAGGTTCTTGGAGACTACCCATAAGGATAACATAGGATAACTATTTCTACATCTATGAACCATAACCAACCAGTACTAGTTGGATTAGTTGGAGCCTCAGTTTCGCCACCAGGTTTATGCTGTCGAACTCGCAGATCAACACGATCAAATTCGGTCCCTTGGTCAACAACAGATGGAGGATTTCCCGCCAGTTTTTTGGGTCGAAAATTGGGGACCACAATTGGATGGGTACCAAGTGGGGGTAAAATCCGACAGTTTCTGGGTTTCTAATGACCCGTAGCGTCCGGGGGTAACATCAGTAACATCCGAGTGTTTTTGGGCACTTTTTGGGTACTTTTTGGGCACCCAGCAATTGCTGAGGGATGTCGTGGCACTTCTTCTTCATGATGGATTTCATCGACCCAGATACTGGAAGAACTCCCTGCCCGGACTACGACAAGGTCTTCTTTGAACTGATCTGTTTGAGTGAGCCACTTGGTGGATCTTGCTTGACCCACCGGCCTCATGTCAATGAGGTCAATCTCCTGTTTTTCATGGCGTAATCTTGCAACATTGGGTCAATATCAATTAAACCATAACCATCCCGCCAGGGCCACAAATTAGGTTGCCTTGTCTCCCTGTTGTGGGTGCCAAGGTACTGGTTTGTTGCTGCTTGGCTGCAGCACATGGTATTGCTGGTAGAAAAAACACCGAGTATGACTTGGTACACATCTATAGAATCTATATGAATCTATACATGATTTACCAATTTACCACGACAGTTGGTGCTTTAAGGAACTTTGTGTGTGGATCGCTTCGCGCACCTTGCCGATCACATCCGATCACCATATCAGGTTTTCGTCACCACCATCCTGGGCTGCATCTTCGCGGTGATTGTGACCTTTGTCCCGTGCCCACTGTTGAATGAGAGGCGTGGCCTGTGGCTGTGGCAATCGTGGTGGCCTGTGGTACATTTCAGACTGTGCATTGCTGATTTCAGCTGATTTCAGCGATTTTCCAATGGATTTTCCAATGGATTTTCCAATGGACTTTCCAATGGATTTTCCATGATGTTCAGCTATGCCATGCCATTAGGAACCACGGGCATCGGCAGGAAAGCCTATCGCGAGATGGCCACGATGGCCAAGACTTTGAGTGCCATCTGGTGCCACTGGCCATGGGGTGGTTGAACTAAGAAAAATGGAGATATCACAAGGATACTTTCATAATGTTTCATATAGTTTCAATGTTTCATCATTTTTTGGCATTTTGATGGCTCTAGATTTGCGGTTCGTTTTGTCATACTTGATCAGTCGCACAATATGATATCATCGTCGTCGTCGTCATCCTCCTCCTCCTCATCATCATCATCATCATCAGCAGCAGCATCATCATCATCAACATCAACATCATCATCAACATCATCATCATCAACTCTATCATGTTCATGATCATGCTCATCCTCATCCTCGTCGTCGGATCGACAAGGATGGAGTTCAGCGAAGATTCTCTTTTCATTCCGAAACTGGATGGATTTTGAGGTCCCCCAAACCTGACAAACCAATCTTTGGCAAGTCATTCAGATAACTGCGCCCTTGCCCCCAAGTGGCAAAATTTAGCTTCGACTTGAAAAACCGATCCCAAACCAAAATAGTTATATATATATATACACACCCCAAACTAACATCATCTACTGTAGCCATTTGGGACAATGTCGTCGTAAACTACAGAACTTGGGATTTTCTTACAGTTTTCAAACCCAAATAGACTTCTCAGCTTTGACATGACTTATGGTGTACACAAAGCCTTTTCGAAATCCGCGAAAATTGAGGGGAAGTAGGTTTGTCCAAAGACGGGGTATCCCGAAAATACAACGGCTTTATCAGCATTGTCATCATATTCCAGAGTTTTTGATGGTTGGCACATAGCATTTCACCGATTTTTCTCTAGAAATGGTGGTATACTGAGTATACTGCCCTGAATCCAGTGGTTCAGTTATATAGTTTAGAACATTCTACCTTTTTTTTAATGCTTTTAATGATCTAAAATGGCCAGTGTTGGTCAAAAAGAAACCCTTCGAGCCAGGTGTGAGTCCGTGGATTACATTTGTGGCTCGGAGCCGAGTGTGCAACGTGGGGAACTCAGGGGGTGCCCCTTCGATGGTTGGAAAAAAAGGGGCCATGGGAAAACATGGGAAAACCTGGGACAAAAAAAAGGGGAAAAACCATGAAAAACCAACAGAACTCAACAAAAAACCACTGTTTTCGCAATTAGGTGAAAACGCGAGAACATGATGAATTTTGGTGGTTGCATCTTTGCTTCACTCTGTTTTTAAATACCCAATGAAAATCACATGTTTTGGCATATTCCACCGTCGAACTCAAGGACTGAGACAGGATCTGGGATCTGTGTGGGCAGTTTTGCCAGGCACTCTTTTTTTCCTTTTGCGACAGTTCAAGTCAAGGGTAATTTCATATCAATTCCAAGTATTCCAACTCTTTGGAACTAATCTGTGTTTTTTGTTGGGCACTCCATATTTTTCCAAGGCTTTTTTGAGTTGATTTTCTGGGATGTTTGACATCTCGATTCTGAGGTTATCGAATCGAGGCCAAGATTGAAGCGCTTCAGGAGTTGGAAATGAACATCAATTCCAATCTGCAGGTGATGGATCCAGGAAGCTGACTGCTGTATTGTACAGGGTTGTTAATATAGATACATCATAAATATCATCATAAATTTCATCTACCTACATAAATAGGTGTTTTCCCCAACAGCGTAAGCCAATGGGATCTTTAGCCCAGAATAGCTTCGGTGTGCACTGGTGCAGGCGCCGGGTCAGGTCCAACGGGGTTACAGAGAAGGTTCTGGAGAAAGTCTGGGAGGCTTTGGTGCAGAGCCAGGTCAGGTTCAACAGGGTTGCAGAGAAGGTTCCGGAGAAGGTTCCGGAGAAGGTTCCGGAAGGCTTTGGTGCAGAGCCGGGCTAGGTTCAACGAGTTTCTGGAGAAGGTTCCGGAAGGCTTGGTGCAGAGCCGGGCTAGGTTCAACGAGGTTCCGGAGGTTCCGGAAGGCTGTGGTGGAGAGCCGGGCCAGGTTCAACGAGGTTCCGGAGAAGGTTCTGGAGAAGGTTCGGGAAGGGTTTTGGTGCGGCCAGGTTCAACGAGGCTTCTAGTAGGTTCCGGTGCGCTTCCGGGAGTGTGTCGGCGCAGCTTTTAAGTCAAGTTCCAGCAAATATCGGACGAAAATAAATTACTGCTGCTTGGGGATACCACCGAAGTTTTTTTTCCCTCCCAAACGCCCGATTTTCTTCTGTTTGCAGAGGCCGCCTGGTGGGAATCCGCTTTACTGGGCCGTCATGATCCAACGAGACAAGAATTGCTGGTGATCCAACAGAATATGCAGGAGCTGATTGGAAGGTGTTGTTGATGTAAATATCCTTGTTGAATGTTGTGTCGTGTTTGTAAAGTCCCCGTCTAGCAGTGGTCTAATGACTTTTTGGACGGCGTTTTTTCTTGTCAAATAGTTTGTTTTGGTAAGATGTGTGCATGTTTTGTAGTGGGCATGGTGACAGAATTGGAGACCCTGTGGAATTTTCGACCCAGTAGATTGTTTTTTAGTATATAGTGCTCCCATTGGTCTCGTATTTCCTCAATGTACTGCATGTTTTCTCGATTGCTGAATGATCCTGGGCGAATGAATGATGGGATGTGCTTTGGTCATGTACCCATGCCACCTTCTCCCAATTATGCTTGACCCACCGTGTTTGTTGTGAACGGATGTCCCAAACATGGTCAACCAGAGGGCTGATGATATCAACTCTGAGACAAACACTCATCATGATTATACACCCACTACAATATGTGTACATATATATATATAACATATATATATAGATAGATATAGAAACATGCAGAGCATGGCCATGACAGCATTTCACAGCCGTCGGCCCGCAGTGTTGCGCCGTTAGGACATGTTTGATGTGCTCCCGGCGGTGAAGTGGTGTGTCCTCAATGAAGATTTCCAAGGGCAGCACCAGGACGGAGATGGAATTTTGGGATTCCAAGCACATGGCTGACATGGCTTTCACAAGATGAAAGTTATTTATAACCTATATATATATATATATACATATATTATTATACATACATACCAAAACCATGGTTTATGGGAGGTGATTTGGTTGGAATTTTGGTCGACATGTGTTGAACATTGTTGAACTGGCTGGCTTCGAGTTGAGGACTTCATCCTTGATTTGCAGCCGCATTTGCAGGCGCTGAGCAAAGGAATTCTCCAAGAATCTTGGGACAAAAAAACTGCATCCAGAGATATCTCCAGAGAATCACATAGAATTCCTAGAGGTATGTTTACTTTTTATATACTGTATATATAATCATTGAGTAATCTAAAGGATGTCCAACTTTTCAGGAATTGTCTGTGGAGGCGCTGGTTAGAGAAGCCACGCAATTGCTGGAGATGTGCATCCGCCACCGACCCAGCCAGCCGTTGGTGGCCGTTGCGGCACACGTTTTGACCGACCCATGGCGGGTCCCAAGGTGCGCCCTATGCAGGGAGAAAGGATCGGAAGAGCATGACTCTTGGACATTCTTGTGGCTGATGAGTGTGCCACATACGTGTTGTCACGTCAGCTACCGACCTCTTGTGCTTGATCTTACCACGTGCATTTGGGCCATGATCGGGTGCCGGCTTTGCCGGCATTCGAAAAAACGTGGGTCGCCCCAGGAACAAATTTATCCATGAGTCAGCCATTCACGTGCACAAACTCCAAAAATTTCTGGTGTTGACCTCAGGGGTGCCCAGCCGTTGCCAGCTCCAAGCCGTGCGAATTGGTGAATCTTTGGGGGTCAGGAGATTCTGCCCATAGAAGTGGTTGTGAAATTCCGACAGCTGTGTTACTCTCAGGTGCAGCAGTATCGGAAGAAGAGTCTGCGCCCGAATCAGGACTTGGCAGATGAGCCTTGACCAAAACCACCAAAACATGGTCTGACGAGTCTGACGACTTGAGGGTTTTGGATTTTTTCTCTGGGATATTTGCGGATTTTTTGTTGTGTAAAATCCATGTTGTTCTTTTCAAAAGAATATGTGCTTCTAATCGCTGCTTACGACCTCATTTGTTTTTTGGAGGAATAGTTCCACGTTGGTTCCCATGGCATTTTTCGTAGAAATACTTCCATGTATTCATATGATCAGATACATAGTCACCTCAAAAAAAATAGAAATGTGATATCCTACTAAAATAGATTCAACTCGTGATGGACTTTTCTATGTTGGAGATTCAACGCCACCTTTCTCTGGTGTCAGACTCAGCGCCAAGGAAACTACCTTGGTTTTCAGCCTATCCTTCACTGCGCGAAAGGCAGCAGACTTGAGCCAACTCATCTGCAACAAGAAGGTGGCGCTGGCTGGCTCGGCTGCATGGGGACAATTTGAGAGCGACACTTTCCATACTTTCCGATGATTCGATGGCCATAATTTTTCAGTGGTGGCCTTACTCGAAACATCTCGAAACACTTGAGAAACCCAAGCGGATTTCCGATGCACCGATGTCGAAGCTGAAAAACAAAAAAATCAGCTACCCAACAGCACTGATATCGGCGCCGCATTCCACGCCACTAGGGACGTGTTTGCATCTACACACACACACACACACTTTCTCAGAACAGCTTATCGATTTGTGAAGGTGGAATGCATTGGACGTGCAACAGACACCAACAAACAAAAACAAATTGACACGGTAAATACATATATATAATTATATATATATACACAGATATTTTCGCAGGGGTCGTTGACAGTAAAAACCAACAGCGATAAACTATAGGTCCCCCCCAGCTGCGATTTATATGCGCCCAGGGGCGGGACTATATAATATAGAAACAGGCATGTTTACACAGGAACATTGCAGCGTCTTCATTGGCCGCTGCAATGTTCCCCAGCGGACACGCACCCGCACCCGCACAGGCGCACGCGCTTTTTTGTGGCACACACACACTCTGGCATGTAGACACATAGACATAGTCAGGTACGGATACACATGTCTGTATGCATCATTTTTACATATACAATGTGCACGCAGAGGTGAGAGACCCATGACGAGCCAGGAACAGTGGGCTTGTTGGAGAGGCGACAACTTCATCTTGCTGATGAAGGGTTGTTGGGAAGGGCTGCCACCTCAGTAGATTCGCAATAGGAAGAGACAGCAAGTGCCAAGCCATGCTCGGTGATGCTTGTTGATTACATTTCCTTTTTGGGTCAAGTTATGTAACTTTCTTTGCCTTTCTTGTGAGTCGCCGTTTTTCTTGGTTAAAAAAGGATCTCCTATGCCTCTCCCGTGAGGTTCAAAAACACTTGGAGCCCGAGCAAAATGTTCAGACGCTTGGTGGCGACCATACTCTCACAGATGTTCACAGGGTCGTGTTGTGCCGATGGGAAAGGCATCAATGCACAATCATGATCAATAATGCACATTATATACCCTCTGGTAATTTAACATAGCTATTGAAAATCACCATTTTTAATGGGAAAATCCACTATTAATGGTCATTATCACAGACAAATCATGGATCCCTCGATCACTCAAAAAAACTAAAACATCTCATCCGTTTCATCCGTTTCTGAAAGGTCGCGAACACTTGGAGTTTGCGGTACGGAACTTCATTGGAATCTCCGCGGTCTTCTTTTTAGCCATTATGCATCTTGGCCCTGGATGGATGTCTCATGGGGCTCAGTGGTCTCAGGTGCCACTTTGGTGCCATGACAGAATGCCAATCAAGCTCATCAATCATCAGAAAATGAAAAAATAGGAAAACATACATTTAAAAAAAAAACTCAAGAGAAAACACAACAGAAAATACAAAGAGATACAAAGATTGCTTGTTTTTTTCCAGTTGGAAGCAGGCTTTAGAGTTTGAAGTGATTTGCCGGATTCCTTCGGCCCTCAGAGTGAATTCTGCATCATCATCATCATCATCATCATCATCATCATCCTCGATTCGTTTAAGAGTTTCACATAGTTTGGCATGATCTTCCCAATCCACGTGTAATTTTTTTGAAGTTTGATGCGAAGAAAACCATAGCATAAGAATGCATAAGCAGAGACCATAAGAACACAGTGCACGATCCCTGAAAGGATCATTTAGATCAGGCTTGAAGAGATCCGCGCAAGGACATGTGTTTAACCGATGTGCAGTGATCTGTTGGACGCCTTCCAATCAGACTAACATGTCGGTTTTGGTATTTTGTTGTGAATACTTCGTTTACTTGCTTGCCTTCCTCCTTATTGCCTCTCTTCATCTCTGCACTTGTCTCCTTTGGATCGTCGTCCGCTGCTGCACCTCCCGGTCTTCCTCGTCTCGTTTCATCTTGGCGCCTGGATAAAATTGATGCCTTCAAAATTTGTAGTGATGCCCTGTATTGTGAAGTGACAAGCAACATAGAACGAACCCAACACTAGGGAATGTAGCTCACAAAAATCTGGGGATGTTCGCCAAAATACCATCGGATTGTCTTTAATTTTCCCGTGGTGAAGCAGTGGCTCAGGCTCGAAAACTACATCTTCAAGAGGTATAGTGCTGTGATGCTACTTGGCGAATTGCGATCTTCGCCTATCTTTGGACCAGATGGGGCATTTTCATGCATTTTCTCTGACGCTGGACATTGCTCTGAATTGGAGACCAGATGGCGAATTGATCATTGGAGAACATTGAAAAATATTCACTGACTTTGCTCTTCTCTGCACATTCTCCCAGATGGGCCATTGATCCAAGGCCTGCGACATTGGCTTTGTTGATCTCCAAGTATCAAAGCACGGCATTTACCAACAACCTCCACCGACTCTTAGGAGTTCTCCTGGGGAAGGCCTGGGGATTTTTGACTTTTGGAGGTTCAGTGGGTCCTACTTAATTTCATTACACAGTTATATTTATTTTTGAGCTGACGCTCATCGTCGGCTCCGCCGGATTACTTGACCCGATGTCATCGCAGGGTGGGCTTGAAAACTATTGAATGAGGACCTGCTGCTTCAGAAATATATTCCTTATGTTTTTTTGAACATATTCATGGATGTGTAAAAACTTCTCTGTGAAAAAGTTTCTGCGTGTAAAAGCTTCTCTGTGAAAGACTTCTCTGTGTAAAAACTTCTGTGTGTGTGTGAAAGCTTCTGGGTGTAAAAGCTCTCTGTGTAAAGACTTCTTTGCGTAAAAGTTTCTGTCTGTAAACGCGCCTGTCGGTTAAAGCTCTCTGTGTAAAGACTTCTTTGTGTAACAGCGTCTGTATGTAACAGCTTCTGTGTGCAAACGCCCTTGTTTTTGTTGTTTTGCCTTCAAAAACAGTAGTATTTGCAGTGTTTTGTGCATCTCTGGTTTCCGAAAAATGTGGCAAAACGGCATTTTAGGTACCATCAAAACGGGCCCCAGCAGAGTGAAGGATTTAAAGGCTTACGCCTGACAGCCGGGCGCCGGCCAAGCAACGATGTTTGGCTTATGGTGTGGGAGATTGGGCCGAGATTCTCCGCGCAAACCCAGGGAGGGCTATGTTGAGAACTGAGGCAGGCATAATGCGCAGTGCTTGCCTGTATGGAAGCAGTCTGGGCCTATGTTGAGCGCAGGTTGTGCCCATGTTGGGCCAAGTCGGGCCCATGTTGAGCCATCCTGGGCCCATCTTGGGCCTATGTTGGCCCAAGTTGGGCCTATGTTGGGCCCATCTTGGGCCCATGTCGGGCCTATGTTGGGCCCATGTTGGCCTATGTTGGGCCTATGTTGGCCCATGCTGCCTCTTGGGAGCGACGTTGGCCTATGTTGGGCCTACGTTGGCCCATGTTGAGGCGTTCGCATTGGCATTGTCGTTGCGCTCTTCGTTGTTGTTGTTGTTGTTGTTGTTGCTGTTGTTGTTGTTGTTGTTGCTGTTGCTGTTGCTGTTGCTGTTGCTGTTGTTGTTGTTGTTGTTGCTCGCATTGCTTGCATTGCTTGCATTGTTTGCGTTGCTTGCATCATATTTTTTCCCTTACGCGCTCCCCCTTGCATTGGCCGGGGTCGGCGGATATATGTTGAGGTGTTGGAGTACTTGGAATAACCAATGGCAAAACGTCAATCAGTGACAGCTCTTGCGGTTGACGAGTTGACTGGCTCCAGGTGTTGCCAATTCTGATTTTGTCTGGCCTCGCCATTGCGGGGTGCGGAAACATTCGCTCTCTCGCCGCGTTCTTCTCCATTTGGACATACGTGGGCTGCTCAGATCTGGGGATTTTTGGGTGAGAGGCGACCAATGTCGAAACCAAGATTCATGGGATGAAATCCTAGAAATAGAACCCGTGGTGCACATTGTGCACACCATATTCATGTTGATGCCCAAGATGATCTACTCGTAGGTGACCTTTCCTAATAAAGTCTGGTATGGTCCTACATGATTGAATCATCACACATGATACACATGTGAGAAGCCAAGAACAAAGTCTTACCAGTCAGAAAAATCACGAATTACATGGACATTATGATACATTGATCAAATTCCAGTGACTATTTCCCAGAAAAATAGATACATACCAGAAAAATCGCAAATAAAATCCTGGTGAGGTCACTTTTTTCTCCTACATGTACTACACATCTGCAACCTGGTCCCTGGTTGGCTGCTTGGTGGCGGGCTTTGGTGTTTATCCCTTGATGGAACCCTGCGTCTCAGACAGCGACTTGGCCGTTGAGGGTTGAGTTTTTAAGGTGGGAAAGTCATGGAAAAACCTGGCTGTTCCGAATGATTTCATCATGGTTTCGACACGTTTGATGTGTAAAAAAAACCTAAAACCATGGTGATTTCACAATTTTCACATGAAATCACCTGAAGATTACAATGTTAGAGGCTTCATGGTCAAACAGGTGGACAGCAACTGACCCAGGTTTGGTCAAAATGGGACTTCGGGTCCCAGGAGTTGAGCAACCGAAGGTGGTGAATTGATCGAAAGAAAACATGTTTTTTTTTTACCAACGATTTTTGTTGTTCTATGTGTTTTCTAAATTCATGATTTGAGTTTTTTTTTAACAGGATATAGATAGTTTATGATAGTTTAAGGTTAGGAGGGGAAGGCTGGTATTGGATTTCTGACTGCTACAACACGCACAGAGATACAAAGGTTTCGCCCCAAATTGGGGTGATGAAAGCTCTTAGTATTTTTCCAGGCGAAGCTGATCAGCAAATCCTTTGAAAAGCGGCAACTGCAGCTATTCATTGAATTCGTTTCCGAGTATGATAAGCCCCAAGTAATATTGGATAGGTATAGACCCATATAAACCCATTATAAACCCATTATAAACCCATTATTTTGACAGTAATGGATAGATATGGATAGTATATACTGATAATTTTCATCAACCAAGCCCTCAAGAGTATCAGATCGCCACGGCTCACAACGCAACGGACTTTGAGGCCCCAGCCTCAGTGGAAATGTGTTGCAAACGCGCTACTCCGAGCACCTGGGACATGAACAGAGCGCTTGGAGAGTTCGGAATCCGCAGATCTGAAACCTGTGAAGCTGTGATAACCTGTGAAGCTTGTCACGAAATGCCTGAAACCTGTGAGGTTGGGTATGATCACAATGGCAGTGGCCGTGCAAATGTTGATCGATACCTTGTTGAAACGACAAGGGCCCGCAGAAGTTGCGGTACCTTGACAGCGATGGCGGGAAATTATTCACATGTCCATTGGCAGAAAACCATTTGAAAAGGGTTCATCTTTCAAAATCAATGATTTCATGACTTTGTACAGTAAAATCAATCAGTAAACAGGGGAAGCGGTTCCAGATGGTTCCAGGGGAAGCGGGGGTTCACCCGGTGGTTCGTTTCTCTCCGGCTCCAGGTCACCGAGATGCAAGCGCTGTTGGATCGTATCTTCTTGGGCTACAACGATCGAATGTCTGGGCTCCAGGCGATCTTAAGGCCTTGGATTGGGATGGTGGGATGTGGGAAGCAGCGATGAAACATGATGAAACATGATGAAACATGATGGCGGATGGCCAAGGGGTTGATGGCTTATGATAGTTATGATTTGTGGAAATCCAAGGATGAAACAAACAAGCTATGAAAAACCAATCTTCGGGATGTTTCTCGTTTTGATGCACAAAAATTGTCACCAATGGATGCAGATTCCCTTGAAAATAAGGGATACTCGGGAGGGATTGGGATCAAGAGATCTCCACCAAGGAGCAATCTGCCAGATGCTTGGTGGCACCGCAAAAGTCACCAGCTCTTGGGATGTCCACTCTCAGTATGTCCCCATTCCTGGATTTGAAATCACTAAATTCCTGAAGCCCGGATTTCGAAACCCTGCAGTAATTTCAGATACTGTATTTGAGATTATTTGAAGAATTTCTAGGACCCAGAAATTCATGTCAAAATTTGAGTGAATTCCATTTAATTCCTGAAACCCGGACTTCCCTACCTCAATAGGTTTCCGCAGATCATTTTTTGTTGAGATTTTCCGATGAACTGAGGACTTGCAAAATGCATTGATCGAGGCAGAGACCTGCATGTCTCGTGCCAAGCTGCTGTGCGTAGAGGCCGCCAAGGGGAATTGGTTTCTGCGGTGAATTCTTGGGAAACCATAGGCAACCCTTGCAGTGCATGGATTTGGCGTCCAGTGTTTGATGTAAAATAATGTATACATGAAGGCTCTGTCCATACTAATTCAGGTTTTGGATGGTAAACTTGGTAAATGTTTTGAAGTTTGAAGTGCTTTGGACTTTCAAAATTCTGTCCCCAAAATCTGGAGCGTTTCAGCGTTGCCCATGGTGCTGTGATTGGGAGATTCTGCAGGCTGATCCGAAGCAAATGATCATGGCGGGGCCCCACACGCCCTTCAGAATAGAGTCGCACGATTGCACAGGGCTGGGTGCTGGGCCGCTGGGCGGTGTGTTGTAGATGCCGATCCTAAAGTCAACTGGTTGTGGCTGGAAAGTTGCAGGGAAAATCATGGAAAACTACTCGGGCACCCAGATTGGACACCCAGATGCGCGCCACTGAGTCTGTACAAAGCTGCGCTAGACATTCTACAAGGCACCTGTGGGTTGGAGAACTCGCTGATGCTATGGAGCCCCGAAAACCAGTGAGAAGCAACAGGTGTTGATTTCCATCTCCTGGTGCAGGCTGCATGACGTGCTTGAACCTGGTGATCATCAGCGAAAAGGTTTGGATTGTGTTCCTTGGTCCAATATGGCTGGGGCGGTGCAACATGCCATGGATGGGGAAAGTCACCGCTGATTTCAGATGGAAGATTTGCGGACTTCCCAAGTTGCCCAAGTGCCTTTTTTCCCTACATGTTTGTTTTCTTTATGTGTTCATTTTCTTGGTATGATGAAATTTATGCACATATATATATATATATATATATATTTATGCCATTTTATGCCCCCATTTCGTGAAATCACCCTGCCATGCTGAGGAACGCGTCAGTTCGCGAGGTGGATGATGAAGAAGCCAATGAGGAGTTTGCCATGACGCCCAATGGTGGAACCATTGCCTCGTGGCTGACGGTTACCGTGGACCCGTTTCACTGAGGGCCCGGAACATCTCGGCAGTTTGTTATCAAAAGTTATTCACCAACAAATTACAGCCGAGATGTTTATGATCAGATGACGATAGTTTACCAAATAAACATAAACGTAAAACATCGTCGTGTCATGTCAATCTATCAGTTGTTTTTTAAACGAGAATTCCGCCGCAAGCGCTTTTGTTGTTCGCTCAAGGCGTATTCCAGCGCCGAGAACCATAGCGTGCTCCAGATTGCCACACGGACCATGGAGAGTCTCATGATCAACGTGGAGGACCATCCCGAAGAACGATGAAACCTCCTGAGTGCTGATCCAAATTCATCCAATTTCCACAATATTGACATAAGGCCAATGCCATAAACAACCATCCTTAGAGGTTTATTGTTGGCTTTCATTGGCTTTCATGGCTTCAATTTTGTGATCTAAGTGTGGATGTTTCCTTTTGTGCTGATTCTTAAAAGACACCACTTCATCAATAGCATTTGAAATACCATGAATTCTGGGTGTTTCACATCCATTTACCAATCATCTACCGGCCCTTGGGGTTTCACCAGGGCTCTTTTTATAGCCGTCCAGGACGACATTTTGCACACCGTGGACCAGGTCTCTGATGCGCTGCAGGCCATTTTAAGGCACCGCATCGAAGCCAAGTTGGACCACCCGTGGGGGCGCCCAGCGGGCAACGCGACGAATCAAGACGGTGGGGATGGTCATATGCTGTATATGATTAGCATGTTTTGTTTATCACTAATATATATATATTAATATACATGCTACATGTGTTTTGTCAGTGATCTATATTTTGGTTAAGGATTTGGCCAGGTTGCTGATGGAAGAATTACTCGAGATAGCATCCTCGCCCGTCAGGAGTGTGCATGAGCTGGCCAATATGAAACTGCTGGATCAGCGCTTGCCTTGGTGTCCAACTCTCCTGCAAAAACTCGGCAGCTGAAACGTGAGATCTGCCTCGATGCATTCACTGCGGCTTCACCGGGGGATCTGCACCTGAGGTATTTCACATCATCAAGGATCGACAAGTGGTTGATTCAGGCTGCGAACTTGCTGTGAACTTCGAAACGGGTAGCCTTTGTGGGAAGTCTGAAAATGGGGTACACTAAAATAACCATTTACTAGGAGAAATAATGATAAACCAGTGGATTGAGGGATTTTAGATTATTTTAGGGTATATAAAACCCATGTTCAGACAAACCCATATCAAAGATAGCAAAAGACACAGATCTTCCCCAAAGACTGTTTTGTACAGCAACAAGGTACCACGCTGGTTCAGCAGACATCCTTTTGTTGCATATTGGAAGCTGTGAGGTTGGGAAAGAGACCGAGCACATCCATACAGATCGTCATGAGCTCACCAACAACCTCCAAGCGAGGTTAGTGGCCACCTGTCAGCACCTATGTCGCTCTTGGGCTTTATTTTTTAGTGCCAGAGGTTTTTTGTTACACCAAACTAGCAGTGTGTCAACAGTCAACAAATATGAGCGCTCTGGTTATTTAACATAGCCAAGGAAAATGGCCCATTTATAGATAGTTTACCTATTAAAAATGGTGATTTTCCATGGCTATGTTAAACAACCAGATGGTAGCGCTCTAGCTGTCAGTTGTATCTCCAGTGTATGGTGGTAGCTCATTGCCCCAGGTCGGAACACGAGCCATTGCGCAGATGCCTCAGTCGTTGGGCACTGCCTTCAGGAGAGTCGCCAAGATCTTGTGTCAAAATCAGAGACAACTTGGAAAAGCTAGGTTCATCCATTTGAGTATGCCCTGTATGGCTCAGAATTGTTGACCCATTTTCGAGATGGTTACCCTCTGATGATTTCGCAGTCGAGCTAAATGAGCCATGGCTTCCCGCAAGCTGCAGTCAGGCAGCTCCATTGGAAAGTTGCGCAGCTGCACTCGCAACTTGGCCAAAAAAAATGGGACAAACGAGGGGATATGATGGGCAAATCAGGACATAATGAGAACACCATGGATATATCCTGGACAATATGATGACATGAATCATGGGGATGAAACCAAGCATTGATGGGGATTGTTGGGTCAATACACCACCAATACACGGGTTTTTTCCCTCTTTTAAAATAGCCTCATTGGGATGAAAAATCCCAAGCGCCCATCAATTCCCATCAATCCATGGAATGATGGGGATTTTCCAGCCAGGTTTGACAACGGAGCTATGTAAAGATTGGTACCGCACAGGGTATGTCGAAGGGAGAACCGAAGCCATCCATAGCCATCCATAGCCATCCATAGCCATCCATAGCCATCCACCACTTCATGGTCTGTTGTTGTTGTTGTTGTATGGATGGGGGAAATCAGCAGTGGGTGGCGTAGGCCCGCATGTCCGCGATGTGGCTGCTATCAACGAACATTCGGAAAACGTCAGAAGTATATGATGAAAGCAACACTTGATCATGATGGCAGAACGAAGAATACTTGGGATGAAGCCAATGATCATAGAGATATCTTCGGTTTGAGCCATACTCCTACATAGCGAAGGTTGAAGTTGGGACACGAAACATTCAGAACCCACGAAAAAAATGTAGGTTTAGGTAGGAATCTGAACCATTCAATCATCTAAAACAACTGTTTCAGTTCCAGACGGGTCCATCCCAAAATGTGCGGGCCGCGGGGATCTCAGGCTCTGCCTAAAAGCCAACGTGGTGTGATCACAGCACACGCGCCGTCGGTGTGTGGCGAAGTCCTGCTGATGGGGATGAGTTCAGTTGGAACTATGGAAAATCCATCATTTTTTCATGGGCAAATCCACTATTTCGACTGGGCCATTTTCAATAGCAAACTGTGAATGTTTACCAGAGGGTATATGGGTTCACATTTGAAGTTCTAATGTGCCGACTAAGATGGTCAGGTGGAAATTCTAATGTGTTTGGCGACTGATGTTGATTGCGAGTAGAGACTTGGAACCGCACTGTGGATAGGAGCTGTAACAGAAACCAAGGAAGTAACAAAACATGGCTTTGCAGCTACAAATTTACAGCCACAAGACAAGCAATGATAGTAGATGATAGTCTAATGATAGTAGATTATAGTAGATGATAGTAGATGATAGTAGATGATAATGACAGTATTAAACCTAAAAATCAAGTACTAATCACCTCCAGGAATTCAAATCAAGCCGGACTGTCCCGATCAGCCGGACTGCAGCGCATAGTTTATGTGACCTGACAAAGATCAGGCTAGTCCTCCGTGTCCTCCGTGCTCCACTTCAAACATCTCGAAACTGAGGGCCCTAGGGACCCTAGCCATTGGTTCTTTGACGTTTCTGTGCAATCCAATGACAAAACAGATAGAGTTTGAGAGTCTTCAAGTTCTTTTTTGTCTTTCATCCACGATCTCAGCAAAAAAAGGGGGCGGTGCCGGTGGATTGCGTCCACAGAAATCATTGTTTGTGCTGGAAAAGTGAGTTGCCGGTGGCTTGGAAGGAAAGCTGTTTGAACTCTTGTTTATCCACAAATCCGAGCTCAGAAGTCACTCATGGCATGCCATGGCGCTCTGATGTGCTGACTTCTGACCTCGAAACATGCCCAGACTTTTGCAGTGAACATGCAAAGGGAACTTCTGATCTGAGAGATTGTCCGCTGGCTTTTGCTGGAATCAGAAACGTGTTTTGATCAGTTGGAGAAAACAGGTGAGTGACAGACACTGGTTTCATACACAATGTCAAAGATCATCCATGGAATTTGATGGGCTGGCCGATCGAAGAGGCTGGGTTTTGATTTGGTTGCGTCTCAAGTGGGGTAAATCCGAAATTGGAATTTCAAGGGGAAAATGATGAGGGTTGGATTGGGGGTACGAAATTTTGAGACACACCCATTTGGTGGAGTCATTTTGTCTCGCAGAAGCAGACGCATCCCAACAAAGCAAACGTCAAGGCTTGGATTAAGCTAGAGCGGGAAAGATGAATTTTCTGCCACCTCCAACCCAAGGGTGATTTGTCGGGCATGGGGTGCAAGTAACAGAAGATAGCAAGAAATTACAAGGGCCATAAGGGTCAGTGCAGAAGGAATGTGATAAGATGAAGAGCAGCAAAAGGAAACCTGGGACATTGCACAAACTGCAGTCCTGCGGCACAACCGCTGGGGAAGCATGTCACAGACCCCTGGGGCAGCCTCAGTGCCAAGACAAACAATCACAAGCGGAAAAACGCTCCAGAATGGCCTCCTGGTAGCTTTTGTTGTTGAGACCACAGCATAGACTATAAATCGGCAGCTGCTAGACTGCTGAAGATCTGTATATTTACTAGATGCACATCATGAACAGACGCAGATACGCATGTCGTCACGCCAGGTTCAGCTGTACAAGCCCAACAGGTACCCGGCCTGAGGCCTGACGGCTTGGCTGGTGTAAACATCATCACTGGATGGGAAGAATATGGTTTTCCAGTAGATCTGATGTTGAACAAGCATCTTGGAGGAATTTGGAAGACCACAGGTTTTGACCTGATTGATGGTTGTAGATATGTTATATTAGGAGGTTCTAGTATAAAATTCGTCAAACCATTTTGAAAACATTTTCAGAGAAGTAGTGTCATCCATCAAGTGGAAGGAACCAATCCTCAGCGGTCCTGCTCATAATTGTTCATGGAGGTTAGCTGGATTGGGTACTTGGATATGGAGAACAGAATTGGCCTGGAAGTCGACTTTGTTTGATGGGCTACTGTGTTTAAAGGTAGCATTACTCATTCAGCGGTTCATCTAAAAACATGCGTTTCGTTTTTCACTGAGAGAATCACAACAGTTCATAGGAATCAACCTATATATTTCCGAATATTGTATACGTCACTAGGCAACAGAGCAATGCACCCTGCTAGTCATTTTCCAATTTGGTACCTGAGCGGCTCGAAGCTCCAATTGATAGTCTCTGCACCTGGTTGAGGTGGTACCTCTAGGTGTAGGGCTTTCAACATGACTCTGTGGGCTGACTGGAATGTATCAACATGACACATGTGTAGATTGTAATTATATTATGGTTGGAGGGCCATAAGGGGGGCTAGACAGGAACCGTGGCAGAAGGGTGTTTAAGTTCGATCATGTAGGTACATAAAGGGGGTTTATCATGGGGACCCCACAACGGTTCATTTGAGGTCCTTTTGAGGTCCATTTGAGATCGTTAATTGTATTCTATTGTTTTTCCATAGGTAGGAGGTAAATTTGAAGACCTTCAACATCTAATTTTACATTTATTTGAAGTGCAAGGAATTTCCAGCAATTTGCAAGGAAGGATATACCTTCTATACTTCTATGTTACATGTGGAAATGATTTTAAAAAAAAAACGCAAAAAAGGTGTAGAATGTATTGGAAATACCAAGCAATTTGGGTCCTACAAACTTTCAGTTTGCATTTTTTGATTTTCTGCAATTCTGCAGCTATTTGCAGACCTTCACACTACAACTTCACATTTGTTTTTCATTGTCTTGCACTTTTTCAAAAAGGCAATCGTACATTTTGAACGCCCCCCCTGCGTTTTTTAAGAACATAAATGAAATCCCGTAAAGAGTGGGGGACCTACTAAAATGAAATCTTGCAAATAGAACGCAGTTAGAAAAATAAATGCTTGCTGACATTTACCAGGCCCCCCTCCCTCAAAAACGTTTAAATTGTGTCTTGCAATTTGGGTATGTTCCCCCCCTTAAAAGGGTAGTGATTATATATGTTTATATATATATACAAACATACATACATACATACATACATACATACATACATACTGCGAAGGGGAACGAGGTAACAGTGTAGCTGCACATGATGAACATGTGTACAGTCATGCATGGACCGCCAATGATATTGGCTCAAGTCCTGCCCGAGGAA
>Ga0126342_10005532_pt1 | contig 22093 bp, 18 predicted proteins | sample Cyp1metagenome_FD_92528 | JGI IMG/M metagenome (GOLD analysis project Ga0126342, IMG submission 92528) | Coral microbial communities from Lord Howe Island, Old Settlement Bay, Australia - Cyphastrea 1 metagenome | ecosystem: Host-associated > Invertebrates > Cnidaria > Coral ...
ATAGATAGATAGATAGATGGATAGATAGATGGATAGATAGATAGATAGATAAATAGATAGATAGATGGATAGATAGATAAATAGATAGATAGATAGATAGATGGATAGATAGATAGATGGATAGATAGTTAGATAGATAGATAGATAGATAGATAATTATTGTTATCATTGTTATTATTGTTATTATTGTTATTATTGTTATTATTGTTGTTACTATTATTACTTATATTACAGCATATATAATATACACATCTTTGACCAATGTTTAGTGACTTAGTTCAGTGGAACTTGGACCCCCAAGTATGATTCCCTGGCCAGTTTAGATTCATTTCAGGAAATCTGAAACGGCTACGTGGTTGAACGTACTGGATTGGTGCAAGATCAAATCCTAGCCGAAAACCCTTACTTTTCCAATGAAAGATGGAGGGTTCCAGTTTCAATTCTCCCTTAAACCGATCCATACTAATCTATTGATCAATTCAAACCCATTTAAGAAATACTGTATATATATATATGTACGCACATATATATATATATGTATGTATATAATATATATATAATATTGTAATATGTGTAATAATTAAAAAAACATATCAGTCCATTGATCGAAGCCTTGTTTTCCACCAAACACACGACCCGCCTGAGATTCCGGAGGTCGGTGGCAAGGCTCCTCCACCTGGGATCAGCTAACTCAGCCGCTTGGTGATGCCCAGGATGGGTTTATCAACCAAAAAGTATGGTTTATTGGTATTGAACTAGGAAAAATGGTGTTTGATTGGGATTTAATGGGATATAATTTATATAATGTCCTAGGGTTTGAATCGTTCACCATCCGGTTTCATCAAAATGTCCAGCTGGGAATCGGGAATCAAAAAAAATATATTTTATATGGACACACGCCTGAACTCCAAAATGAATCGACAATTCCATGCTACCAGGTATATCAGGTACGAGTATTTGTTTCAGGGAGGGCAGTCCAAACATGCGGTTCTGATTAAATCATCCTACAACATACCCATAGGATCCATGTGTGCTATATATGGTAACATTTACCATCAATATAGCCCCTTTATGTTAGTATATATACCAGCACCATGGATCCGTCATGGGATATGTGATGCAGCTAGAACAAACACCACTTGGAAGTCCGGCGGAATCCGCTGGATCCCTCTCGACCCAGTCCAGTGATGCAGCACTTGTCTCACGCCTCGTCATTTTCCTTTTCACCTTCGCGTGGATTCAGCTGCCTTCACGGCACTCGAGGTATTTCTGGAATCATTTGCGCAGGATCCACCTGAAATCACCTGAAATCCGAAACCGAAACGCCAAGGTGCCCCATTTCACATAAAAAGGTCGTTGTGGCTGCTCGGGTTGGTAGGGAATTGGATGTCAATATTTCTGGCCTGAACCGATTCAAATGATCCACATCTTTCCATACTTTCCACAACGAGGCGCTACAAAATCGAGAAACATATCGAGAAATTACGGGTCCTTGCCATCATCATGTGGGTAAAACACTATTTTTTGAAAAAAAAGCACATCCCCCAAATCACCATAAATAGGTTGTATAGTTTATAGGCAATTCCCAAATGGGTGGTTTATCATTGCTTTACCCACATTCAATGAAATAAGTCTGAGATATTCTGGCTCTAGCTGAACAGGATCCTGTAGCCCCAACCGTGGCACGGTTTTCTTGTGCCAAGCTATGGATAATTTTCCCGACAGCGGTTTTTGACCATCGGTACACGGCCGATTGACATGAATTGACCTGATGATACCTGATAGTATTATATTATCGCTATGGGTCAAATACATAACATTTATGTACAGTATATATATATATATACCAGTCCAGATTTAAGTTTTTGTCAAAATGCCGCGAAAGAGAGGAAAACAACTGAAGAAATCTGTGAAACAACCGCGAATGCAATCTTGCTGTGCACTAACTTTCACAAGGGGTCGCAGCTCCCCGAAGAGAGTTTAAGAGATGGCTTTCGTGTACCTTTCCCTTCCGTCCCACCGACGTGGCGTCATGTGCCCGGGTCGTCCATGGTGTCCTCTTTTGATATTGGCGAAACAGGGTCCAAATGCCCAAAGACATCTCCATGATTCAAAAGTTGAGGCCACTGCACGAAGACTCTGAAATATTGGAAGAAACAAATGCGAACAGAACATGCCATGAAAAACCACTCCAACCCTGTAAATCCAATGTAAATCCCGTAATAATCCCGTGACAAAGAAATGGATACACTCAATCAGTTGTTCAAAATTGACAGCAGTACCTTTTCGGCGACCAAATTTCTCCCCAGGTCTCCTGCTGTATGCGACTGATCTTACAGTGCAGGCATTTTGAATATTCATGAGTTTTTTTTGGGGGGGGTCCTTTAGTATCCTTATGTCATTTTAGTCATTTGGTTCCTATCCATTCCTATCTTACCTCCATAAACATCCATAAACTTGTCATTTGGCCAGCTCATCTCCCCAAAAATATCATGGATGTGGGTCCAAAGCATCAGGACCTGGGTTGACGCCAAGGACTACCTTCCGGTGTCAACATGGCTGGAAGGTAACCCTGAACTCAACGGACACTTCATGACATTTCAATCGGAAAGCCATGGCAAACACATGCAAACACATAGCCATGATCTATTGGGGAAATGGTCAGCTTCTCATGATTTATCATGTGATTTGCCTATATTTACCTGAGATACCCAGCCTCATCACCCACGTTGAAACATTTGGCGCATGTTCCCCACGGACACGGAGCCGGACACCCCAGCGACGGACTCGCTCAGCTGGCATGATCAGTACTTGTTGCGCATGACCCTGAAAATGGAAAGTGATGGAAAGTGCACCATCCTCTGATCCATCATTGAGTTGGAAAATCACGGAAAATCCTAGCTAATGTATGCTAAAGTATGATAGTGATCTTGGATCATGATCAGTAATTGTTGGCCCTGAAAGCTCAAGAGAGGAAGTCTATCTAAGATCTGACAACAAAACAAGCCACCGGCTGACCAAAACCTTTACAGATCGTTGGGCCATGTTGGGCATATACATACATATATATATATATATATATATTATATATATATATGTATGAATATATATATATATATATATACAGTATATGTATATTCAGAACCAGTGTGAGTGGCATGTGATATGAGAAATATACCCGGTCAAGGTGAAGTAAGCCATGCATGCTGAAGTAAGACAGGCACTCGGCAGCTTGCAACCTCCAGTTCTATTTGTTCCTCTCATTCTGCATTTTTCCTGCAACTGAAGGTGTAAAACATGCCATAAACATTTCAACATATTTCAACCACTCCAAGCTGTACCCTCTGGTGATTTAACATAGCTATTGAAAATGGCAATTTATAGTGAGTTTTCCCATTAAAAATGGTGATTTTCCATAGTTATGTTAGTTTACCAGGTCTCCAAGCTCCAAGCACTGATCAGTGGCGTTTCTCACTGTTGGAAGCTTCGAGACGATGGCTCTGAAATACACTGAACTCGTACGCCCGCGGTAGCGTCGAGGATCTTGCGGATAGAGAAACGTGTGGGCATCAGCAATGATGGGCTTTTCAACATTAAATTAAAACCGGATTAACATGTAGATTAATATGTAATGAACATGTTTAATGGAAACATGCTACTACCATGAAGTTGGGCTTGAGAATTGATTCGGATTGATTTTGAGACCCTAGTGTCAAGGAGTAGGATACTCCTAAGGATGTAGGGGGCACCAATCATTGCGGATCACAATGAATTTCAAAGCTCGCAGCAGATGGAGTGAGTTTCTGCTGTCTTAGCATGATATTGAAAACCAGAACTTGAAAAACTGCCTGTTTTTTGAAATTTGGTCAGATAATGTTCTGCCCCGGATCTTTTTTTTTGAAAATGATGATTTATTTTTTGTGATTGTTGGGACATATTGGGATTAGTCTCTGAATCAAGAAAGATGTATGGTGATATATATATATATATATACTTAGATGGGGTAATCAACCAATGAAGGGTGAGAGCTTCCAAATCGTCTCCTGGTTCCAATCCTGAAGCAGTCGGACCGGTCTAGTAGCTTGTGCTGGTGAAACGATACCCAAATCGAACCACGCCGCTGCTACCCCAAACTCCGCACGGAGGCACGCAAAGTTTGAGAGGGACAATTTAGAGAAACAAAGACGTGACCAACAGTAGATACTGACCCTGCATATGTGTTTTTTTTGGGTTAGGAGGTATATAATATTATTGTATATCCAGTTGCTGTAAATATGGTAAATTATTAGGGTATTAACTAACCCATCAAAGGGTTAATCATGGAGAACAGGACCAATGGCGGAAATCAGTCACACAAATGGGCGTCGATTCAGTGACACAAACATTGTGCAAACCTTTTTCCCGTCCCAAGCAAAATCCTTGGCAAGGTGAAGATAGTATACAAGTATACAATATGTAACCTTCTTTCGGACATGTCTTTCCAATGAGCCAGTTGCATCTGTCAAGGGGCTTCAATTTGAACCCACTTGTGTGTATTTCTGCTAGTAAAATGCATTAAAATGCCAACATTTGGTTGTTGAATCGTATCAAATCTCTGTGTTTGTCAAGTACAATCTGAATGTTTGCCAGTTCGAACCATCAGTGTTTGTTCGCTAAATCCCAGGTACTGCCTCTTATAAATGAACATCTTGATTATTAAGTTCATATTGTTTCCCGTCAAAATTCAATTGCGCTGCTTAACATCAGCATGTATTTCTGTCAAATCACCTGACATGTTCAATATGAACTTGCAACATCAGCACGGCAGGTTCGCTGCTATGGCAGGACCTCTTTGCGACACACTGGGCACCTCAATTTGTCAATCACCAAGCTGGGGCAGGCAGTTCGCTTTGCCGCTTTGCGACCCGAAAGCTTCATTGTTTGTCTTACATAAACCATGGTACCCTCTTTTAATTTAACATAACTATGGAAAATCACAATTTTTAATGGGAAAACTCACTATTTCAATGGCCATTTTCAATAGCAAACTGTTAGTTTACCAGACCAATTTTATGTGGGAAACCCTGGCTGCCATAAACCATCTGCATTTGGCAAATTTGGAGATGGTTTCTACATCCCATAGTGATTTTGGGGGCCCCGGTTGGGTTTGCCACATTGGTTTCTTCATCCCATTCATCCCAATCATCCCATCGCTAGCGTCCAAGTTAAAACCCCTCAAGGACTGGGGATTAAACTTATCTGGTTGGTGGTATACCTACCCCCATCTATAAATGAATGATATGGATGGCTTATAGTGGAAAATACCATCAAAATATGGATGATGACTGGGAAATACTGGTTGGTGGTTGAGCTACTCCTCTGAAAAATATGAGTTCGTCAGTTGGAATGATGACATTCCCAATCTATGGAAGAATAATCCAAATGTTCCAAACCACCAGTTTGTCCCAGTTTGCTGCGCGCGTCACGTTGAGACGACGTGACCCGTCTTGGGTGCACACTAGAGACCTAGGGTAGTAATTGGAACCAAAGTGAAACGTTCACATCTTTGCGCAAATGGTAGCGCATCCAGAGCCTTTGCACCACGACGATGCGTGCTTCCTCCGCCCATGCGAAAGAGCCAGTCATCAATCAGCCGTAGGTGAGACTGAGGCCAAGGAACTGCCAAAAGTCCTGTGTGAAACTGCAACATTTGGGACTCGGGGAGTCCATATCCAAACTGCACAGAGATCTCTTGGTGACGGAGGATCTCTTTCAACAACTTGGTAAACCATTTCACACGCTGTTTGAAGGAAAAACCCCTAAGTTGCAGCCAAGGCATCCGGCTCCCATCCTGCCATTTTCCCAGACTGATGGGGCCAGGGTGGCCCGTCGCAAATTGGAAATCGAGGTACAACTGGCAATGGGCAACCCACACCATTGGCCCCCGTACATTCAACAGCGTATGCCAAAACCAACTAGCAATAGTCCGTACCATGTTATCGCCATACCATCTGACTGCACCGGCTGGAATCTGAATAACAGGCAGTGGAACCCAAGGCACAAACGGAGCAGCAGGGACAAGGCTCGCAACGGGCTCCAGTGAAACATCGTCCTCGTGGCGAACAACTTCCTGGCTAATGCGCAACTGGAGGCGCTGCACAACCCTGTTCACTTCTCGTATCCACTTAACCGCACGAACAAGTCTATGGTGCAACTCCCAAAAAACCGGAGTACGACTAAAATTGGCTTGAACCGCGGCAATATCCGCCAACCCATTGTGTCGATAGCACCAAGAGGCAAATGCAGACGGCTCGTCATCAGGATTCTGGTGGGCTGCAACCCGGGTAATGGTTGTGGGGCCCTGGCGTGATCGAAGGCACCTACAAATGACATGCCAAAGGTCAGCATGAGAGCTATTGGCACGTACCACACCACCGTCCAGCAATCGCCTGACTCTCTTAACCACAGCCTCACAGTCTGTCCAAAGGAACAAGGGACCTTTGTGCGCATCAGCTACCTGGAGAGCACGCATAATGGCAAAGATCTCCGCCCTGACCGAGCTTTGAAGCAGGCCAGGCACCGGTCCAGCGTCAACAACTTTGCTGTGAAGGCAATCATCAACACTGTTACATGAGGCTTGAACCACTGCCCACCCAGAAAACCGCAAGCTAATGTCATCCTGCCTAAAACAACTACCATCCGTGAAAAGATGAAGGGCACCCTCACAAGGAATTCGTTGTACCGGCAACACAGGGAGTGAAACAAAATATTGGTTCCACTCAAGGGCAGTGGTAGGTGTCAGGGACCATCCGGAGCAGGTCAAGGCTTCTGGAAGGGAGGGGATGCACTTCCATATATCACTGCCAATGTGTCCTCGGAGAGAAGCAAAACGTTCACACTCCCAGAAACGATGGTAACGGCTGTCGCTGCAAGGGCAGTAAGGGCAAACATCTGATGATGCCTCCTGGCAATGCATCTTACCATCCTGAGTAATGTGGGTACCATTTAAAAGCTTCCGGAACAAGGCACGGTCGGGCACATCCAACATTCGCATCCAAGCACGGGTATCCCCAGTGTCAACCTGACCCAACTCTTGGAAGCAGCGGCGGTGAAGGGAAGCAGCGGCGGTGAAGGGTTTGGGCCTCAACCACCAATGGCCAATGCAGCTCAATGCGGAACTTCAATTCAGCCATAGAGATACCAAACAAAGAGAACGATCCAACAAGATCATGAATGTGTCCCCGTGCATCCACATGCCAGCCTAAGCCTTGAAGTCTCATGCACAACGTTTGGGTGATGCTGTTGAGTGGGACATTAGGATCACCCCCCGCGACGTCAGCCAACACTTGCTCAACTCGATCAGGACATCCACAATCACGCGTGAGGCGAAGGGTCTGCAACAAGGCCCACCCCTGAGGGTCTAAGTCAATGGATTCCACAAGACCTAAGTGAACCGCAGGATTCGCTCCGGCTGCATCAGCCCGAAGGCCTCTCATGGCACCAGATCTGAGGGTCGCATACGTAGCTGTGCTGAGTGACGTGGCTGCCACACCATGCAATGCTTTTGGCCATGCCGCGCAGCGAATGGCACGCAACTTCTGGGAGTAACTACACGCCGAAAGCCTCAGCTTCTGCCACATCGGCCCAATGCTTTGCACACGAGCCATCAACACCGAATTGGTATGCTGCCGGCTGATCTAAACGTGGGCTCCTAAGTTTTTGCAATGAGAAACAACTGAAAGTTGTTGGGCACGCAAGGATTGGCGGCCCCTGGCAGAGACAGACCACGTGTGGGACTTTTTCTGGTCAAGCTGAAGATCCAAGGCTTGTGTGAACTCTTCCAGACATCGGAACGTGGCTCCCAACAAGTCTGGGTTAGTAAGCAAAACTTGCCAATCATCCACATACGACAGCGGCTGGCACAATGGAAAATGGTGCGTCATCCAGTGGTGAAACAACACATCAATAACCATCATCCCAACACACGACAAAGCACACCCTTCAGGCAAGCCACAATTACTGTAGGCCGGGGCACTCAAACTACCATTAAGCATGAAGCGGCGTGCCATCAGTGTTAAGGCACCGGCCCACCCTCGCAAAACCTGAAAAGGTATTCCAACAATTGCACAGGCTTCAAGGACCACAGCCCGTGGCAAAAAATTGAATGCTTTTTGAATGTCCACTACTAAGCCGCAGAGAGGAATGTCACATTCATAAGCCTGCTCGATGGACCATAACAGTTGTGACCATACTTGGCCGGCAAAACGACTCGGCCGGCTCCCAAAAAGTCCCAACGGCAAGATGTGTTCAAGGTGCCGGATCGCACGACGTGCATGAAAGGTGCCCCAGCACCGATACAGCAAACCCAGCACCGTAATGGGTCGGAAATCTAACACCCTTTCCGGGTGAGGCACCTTGGCCAAGCAAGAGACACGCCCTGCAACCACTTGGGATGGCCATTCCCCTGATTGTTCCGCATACTTGAACATGTCAATGAAATTTTGGAGTGCCGCTGGTGGGAGTGCTTTCAAATCAGCCAATGTAACCCCATCCAAACCTCCTGAAGTTGAAAGACTTTGTGGGCAATACAGCCCGACAACGTATCAACATCCAATGAGGGCCACTGGAACCTACCAGGAGGGAGAGAACGACGGGCAAAGTCCAATATCTTACACCATCGATCGTGTGGAACCTCCTTGTGACGCTCCCACATGGAACTCCATGTGCTAAGAAACATGTGAGACAAGTCTTCATGGGTTCCTATTTGGGAAAGCTGGGTGATCAAAGACCCCACCTGAACATTGGCAACAGAATCAACCCATAGGCAGTCATGCTCTGCGTGAATAATCTGCAAAACATGCCCATCACACACTACCGGCGCATCATCCCTCAAAGTGACAGGGTGGTCCAGCACAACTGACACTTCTTCGTGACGGACTTCAACAACCCTGGAAGGCGATTGTTGGAGCAGCATATCTACCCCGTTGGGTTGAAAATCTCTGAGGTCTTGAAAGATAGCATTTGGATTACTGTCCCTACGCAATTTTGCAAACAAGCGAGAAGACTTCTGGAGCTCCTGCTCAAACTGGCGTAAGGCAACCTGCATGGAATCAAAAATGGCACAGGCAACAGGGGTTTCTGGAGGCACCCAAGGCAGCTCAGCAGGGGCACCATGTGTACGGGAGTGACAAGTCTTCCACCACTCCACAAATCCAGAGTGAAACCCGGTTGACCGAAGGATGGAACCCCAGAGACAGCAAGCATGGCGGTCAGCATTGGAGTGACACTTGACATACCTAACATAAGTCTGAAGTCTACGGACTTGACGCAACCACTGGGCATGGCGGAAAGAGGCCCCGACAAAATGTGGCTTCAGGTCATTGTGGCGCGCCCTCTTCGGAGGTGGGGCACGCCCATCAACAACAGGCTTAGTCTTAGTCGTTCTGGCACGTCCTTTCGAAACTGCTGCAACAGGAAATGGCAAGGACACTTCCGCTTGGTTTTCGATATGGCTCCAGAGATCACGATATCTATCATCACAGGAACCAACATGTGTCTGCCAAAAGAATGGGTCTACCTGCCATACATCCGGCCAAGGGAACGGCTGAGGAGTTACCCAAATCTGCCTTGGTACGATGGAGCCCATGGAACGGAATTCACCCCACAAAACCGAGTGATCTGGAAAAACATCTGGCAAAACATGAACTGCACAAAGAAGCTGCTGAAGTTCAGGTGAAACATAGCAGAAATCCTTCCTAGTGACACCTTTGCACGTCATGGAAACCGGCTGTCCCCAAAAGGCCAAAGCAAGGTCTTGCAGCTCACGAAAACCGGCACTTTCCAATTGTTCAAACACAGGGAGGGAGTGTTGGTCAACGTTCCAATCCCCTGCCACAAACCGTGGACCTCGGGCGAGGTAGCAAACATGGTTGGCAACATGGTGCAGTAAGGCTTCATTATGAGTCTTTTGCATGGGGTACGACGGGCCCTCAGGCTCACCGTAAACTGTTCCGCCAGTGATCCACACATCCTGGAGCAAGGTAGTTGTTATAGCAATACGTGAAGACTGCAACAACTCAACAGGGACATTAGTGGGGACCAACCGCGTTGGATGCTTAGCCAAAACAGCAACTCCACGCCACGACGTATGGAACTGACGATTGGACTGTGCGGGGACTGGGTGTCCCCCAATGCAACTCCGAAATGGGCTATTGGCAAAATGCAAATTGGATCTGAACTGGGTGAACGATTGAGCACACAAATGGGTCTCAGAGATAGCCCAAATGTCGCCAAACCCTAAATGTGAAACAATGTATGGTGCCTTACCCCGTAACCCCGTGGGATTGAAAACACCGATGGCAAAATTGGGCTGATCAGGCCCAGGATTGGCGGCCTCTCCAACACGGCAACACAGTGCACTGACAACTAGATAAGGCCAAAAACCAGATCTGACGCATCGCAGGGATGCAACATGGCACACAGCCACGCCCCACAAAATTGCCCAAATAGTGAGGCCCAGGGCTTGAAACTGGAAAACCAAGGTGAAAGCACAACAAAGGAACATCCATACAAGCCCCCGGCCAAGGAGTCATTCCAAGCCTTCTTCGCGTGGCCTTTTAGCAAGAAGGCCTCTGATCTGCTGCATTTGCTGCTCGAAAAGAGATTGAATTGTCTGGTTCTGATTCTCCAAGTGACCATGAAGCTGTTGAGACTGGGTCGCAACTTGGCCCTGCAAGGCGGTGATTTGCTGGGTATGCTGCGCACTGTGCTCTTGAAATTGGGCTTCAAGCCCCTGTTGCTTGCCAAGCAATTGCTGGACTTGGCCCTCAAGCGCATGCACTCTATCCGGGAGATCATCTTGCTCCATGGGCTGTTGGATCTTGGAGAGAACCGCCGACTGTATGCGCTCCTCAATTTGTTGGAGCCCTTCAGCGGGGCCGGACACTACATTGGGACCAGGCTGGTACTGCTTCCATGGATCAGAGAACGCCCATGGATCTGTCTCAACTTTGGCAGCCGATTGCTTTTCACACAAAGCCAGGGTAGCAGCTGAGCCAACGGTTGTAGGTGAAACACTGTGGCTGACTGCGTCAGGCTTGATCTTTGAGATCATGATGTCCCCTGATGTAGTCGAGATGATGGACTGAGCTGGATCAATGGTTGATTGAATTAACCACATCACTCCACGGCCTGGGCACGGGGTGGACGGCTGCAACGGACGGCATTCCCACCCTGCCTGAGCTAGAACTTTCCCAACAGCCAATCGATCAGCACCATATGGGAACGGTCCTGCTGAAAACTGGCACTTGGGTCCGCTTGGCAAGTAGATGGTGTCTGGGCGAACCAACTGGTGAAGCCCTTTGGCCTGAGTGGAACGGACCCTAAGGCCGCGTCTGTCCCCTAAGCGCACTAGCCCTGTAACAGCAGGATTCGTCTGCATGAGATGCTGAATTTCTTGATGACTATGCCTAGGGGTCCACACAACGGTATACTCAGGGAGAACTTCCTTGCCATCAGCTGTACGCGGCTCACAATAAGCCCCAGCGGCTCCACTTGCACCAAGGAGGACGTCCAACAAGCATTGCGGAATGCGCAGGCAAACTGAAAAGAACTCGGCCTGGTCAGGTGGGCACGGTTTGAAACCCTGACGAAGGAATTGTCTGCGCCACACATCCAAGATCGGGTCACGAATCGGAAGCTGCTCGGCATTATGCCAGCTAGGGCACTGGCAGTCTTCAATCATGCATCTCTTCAGCTTTGGCAACAGGGAGACCAAACATTTAATTGGCGACTGGCAGAACTCTCCCCATTCAATTCGAAGTTCATCTTTATAGACCAGCACTTTCAGGGTGACAACCTCAGGCGTGTCAACAGCCAACACCGTATAGGACCAATCGACTTCTCGACAAGGCCTTGACCGACTTGGACAAGGACAGCATCTGCTAAGACTGGCTCATTATTGACTGTGCATCGGCATGGGACGGTGACAGGGCCATGAGGCAGGACAGTGCGAACATCAGTACCTTGGGAAGACAGAACCAGCAACGCAAGCGGGTCTTGTGAAACCAATTTCCCTGCACCACCAACCAGTTTTGATCGCGTTTATCACATCAAGTTCTTCCTTTTGTGGCTACGTTGACAAAAGTATTTCATCTACATAGTTCGAAATGAATTTCCTCTGGTAATTCAACATAGCTATTGAAAATTGCCATTTATAGTTGATTTACCCATTAAAAATGGTGATTTTCCATAGTTATATTATATAGTTTGCCAGAGGGTAATTACTGCCCACTTCATCAAAAAAATCAGCACGAGCCTTGCGGACACCCCTGAGGACCCGGACTGAGCAGGCTTCAAGGGCACTGGGACACCTGGTCGAGGATCGGAACAGTAACCCAGTAACCCGCAACAAAGAAAGAATGTGGCTAAGGTCAACTATGGCACTATGGTTTATGGGGAAAATAACTATACCCTCTGTTAAACTAACATAGCTATGGAAAATCACCATTTTTAATGGGTAAATCAACTATAAATGGCCATTTCCAATAGCTACGTTAAATTACCAAAGGGTAGTTCATGGGGTTTATAAACCAACTCATAACTCGGGGGGGGCCATTTACTGGGAGCCTCACTTCCTTTGTCCATGGAATCCCAAGCAACTTGATGCCTGTCACAAAAATCTTGAAACATCTTGAAACTATGGCTCACCTCGGGTGTTTGATCTCAAATTGGGGAACAGCCCGAAATTTCCATTTCGTGGGTCAAAACTGCCAAAGTAAAAATAACATCAGGGTCTTTTGAAGTCCAGGTGTAGATAAATTGAAATAAATGCACAACAACCGCCATCTGGCCGCATGAAAACCCAGCTAGAAAACCTGCCTGCTGCCGGTCGGCACCTGAGTCCACTGGCGCGGTTTCAAGATGTCTCAACTAGTTTTTTGAAGTCCTCTGATCCTGGAAATCTCAGGGTGTTTGGCCCACAGAAATGCCGATTCAAGCAGAAAAACACACATAAAAACATGGCTGGATGGTGCTTTCAAGAATGTTTTTCTAGCAGCAATATACTGAAGTGAGAACCGAAGCAACAAGACTTGGGAATCACCTGATACAACTGGAAGTCATCCCAGCGATGGGCAACAGCTGCCCATATGCGAAAGGAGGATCCCGGAAATTGGCAACGCTACGGCCAATACATTTAAAACAGATGCAATAAGTGCATATAGATGTGTATGTGCATATATATATACACATATATATATATATATACATATATGAATATATATATATATATGTGAATGACAAATATACATAGATTATATCCTGTAAACAATGGGGGATCTACAATGGTAAGCTATACCCAAGTTGTGGTTTATTATTGTGCATGCAGCTATTTTGGCAAGTCAGGATGATTCAGTTCACCGATGATTAGGATGAGGTGGGTTGTGGCAGCCGCAAATCCCACGTTGCCACGTTGATCTCTAGATATACACGTCCACACACTCAGAAGTATGATATTTACCATCTGGTTATGACTCACATAGCCATGGAAAATCACCATTTTTAAGTTCGGTAAACCATGGTAAACCATCTATTTCTATGGGCCATCTATACCATGGCTATGTTGAATAACCAGAGGGTACATCACTGAAATGGAATGATAGAATGAAAATCTAGGGCTTGGTGGTTTTAACATGTTTTAAGCCATCCCTAGTTTTTGTTGCTCGTCATTTCAACCAATCATCCCAACTACTATAATTCCTATGGTTAACCAGTGGATCATTTCATATTCCATCCATCTGAGTCAACTAGGAAAGAACATGAGAAAAAACAGCCCGAAATAAGGCTATCTTGGAATATATAGTTCCCCTTGCCACAATTAACCCAGTTTTTTTTCAGAACTTATAGAAAGTCAGGATAGCCGAATAGCCAAACATCCAGCAACCTGCAGCCCCTGCAGCCCCTGCAGCCCCTGCAGCCCCTGCAGCCGCGTGGCGGCGTGGCTGATGTCTGATGGTTCAGGTAGGCTGTGACGCAGCTCTTGTGAAGCAAATGGCCACAAGGCATACGGCAGATGCCCTGCGCCCGACATTTCCATTTGGGACTCATTGAAGCCATACATTGGATCAACACGACATAAAATACTGTAGATATACCTATCCACCTGAAATTCTATAGTTATTGCAATTACGAGTAGAAACCAGCTTACCCAATTTGGGGGACCCACATTGTGGCGGCCAAACAGATTCAGACAAGCATTCCCTTGAAACATGGAAATAAAGGAGTTCAATTCCAAGATTCAAAGAAACCTGGCTCGTGCGCATACCATTCGTACCAGAATCAGTTGCATCATGATCACTCGCCAAATGGGCATTCGAAAGAATCATTCAGGAAGTGTTAGCAGTTGCATTATTATCATGCTGAAGAGATTTCCTTGGAAGTTTCAACTGGTCCCAACTTCCTGCAACATGTTGAGTTCAACCAAGTTCCAGCAAAGTCCTCAAGATTTGGACTTCTCATACCTCACGCATGTTTCTTCACGGGAATCTTGGTTCAGTTGGTCCGCTCTCCCGGGCCTCCTCATTCTGCGCGGCCAGTTCCGCCAAACAAATGGCGCAAATCTCACCCGTCTCGGCGCAGGTAGGGGCATCCACCCGGCGAATTTCACCTGAAAAATTCAGGGAATGGAACACCCCAAGGAGGTAAAAATGGCTGGGAATGGAACTTTCGCTAAAAAAGAGCTTTGGTTCGCTGGGAAGTTTGCATAGACAGCTAATAGCAGGCGCTTTTCCAGCCGGCCATGGCACACATTAGCTACACTCAAAAATCGCGAATGGATTACCAGTTGCCCAATTAGGATTCCTGATATATAGTTGTCTCTAATGTCACCCATTTCAAAATATCCAAATGTCCAGCCTTTCTTTGGGTAATGGCACATGAAGCAACAGAACTTCTGCCCGGGCACTGGCAATGACGTTGAGGTTATTACTCTTGCCGTCTTCTCGCCAACCTCATCACGATCCACGGTGATGCATGGTGCATGGGCCCTGGTCAGGAGTCAAGGGTGGCTTGCTGGGACATCCCCATAATCGCCTATCTAAATGGCCATGGGAACAGGAATGTCATTAATATATGTTAAAATCATCTATCATTGGATATCATTGGGGCATTTGACAAATTGTCATCTTTGATTCCCAGTGGGGACGATTTATGACGATTTTATATAACTTGCCCAGATTGCGAAGTTTATCATGGTGAAATTACAAGATGTTACAGGTCACTTGCTAAGTGGGACGGTCCCCTGCAATGTCCCAGGGTGTGTCCCATTGATCAAGTTTTTCGCAGGGGTCTTGGTAACAACTACCCCCCACTGCAATGTCCCATTGAACTACCCCCTTCTGCCCCATCCAAGCACTGTATACACCCCAGTCTATCAGGGTCATCCTTGAGGCCGTGCTGTTCAGCATGTTGCAACCCCTAAACCCGCCTCCCCAAACAAAGAAATAGTTCTAATCATAAGCCAAGTGCCAAACAGCATCGTGTATATTGCCGATTCTGGTCCCCAAAAAGGGTTTTTATTCACAGTCTTGATCATAAAAATCACCCTTCACGAAGCCAAACCAAGCTTTTTGGGATCCCAGATCAGCCGTCATTTGTGGCGGCAGGGACCCTTGAAGAAATCCTCCAACACAAATCTTAGATACCAAGGAAAACAGGTTATTGTCAGCTGGATCGGTCAATATATCCGATTCAACCATAGTTTTGATGATTAAGCCCATGGTTTCTGATGACCCATACTCCTTCACCAACGATTCACCGGTTTACAAACATATGGGCCTAAAAATCCAATTATTTCGCTGCGCAAAAACCAAGGTTTACCTACTTCTTCATACACGTCTGATGGCCATGATCCACTTATTGGAGCTATGAAGCAGGCTTTACCCAAGATATAACACAACACACACACATAATCCAATCTGGTTGGGGGTTGTAACCATCTTGAAAAATACTAGTCAATGGGAAGGATTATCCCATATATTGTGGAAAATAAGAGATGTTCCAAACCACCAACCAGATCATGTCTAGATTATGTCTACATGTTTTATTATTTGGATTTATTTGGTCAGTTTCTTCCGCACATGTTTTTCGGCTTCAACAAAACGATGAAAACTGCCGTGGGACTGAAGGCCACGGTGATGCGTTTCCAGGGATCCTGGGTGGAGGGTCCCACCACTGTTCCCAGGATGTTGGCGCGCACCACGACTTTTCCGCCAACGCCTGGCGAATTGCTGGTCCAGGACGCTCTTGGAGAAGGTTGAAATATGGTGAAATATGATATGACAGTGTGACAGGATATGTTTTTTGTTTTTTTTTGGTATATTTTTGTTTGTTGAGTTTGTTGTGTTTCTTCAGTGTGAGATCGTTGAATGGTGAATGTACAAGATTGAACCTGGAAAAGAAAACTATGGGTTCTACTAGCATGGGAAAAACCTTGTTGCATGCGATAGATCAAGTTAAATACAGTACGCAAAGAGAATCATTGCCCCTGCTATAATAACTACCATTGTTAGATGTTGTAATATTCAAAACCAATCAATCTACTAATTGACAATTATAGATAGTTGTTAATACTGTAATACACTATTCTTAATATCTACCCTCTAACTATGAACAACTAATCTAGGAACAGTATCTATTGCTACTCAATGTACTCTTAGTATCACCCATTGTTAGATAGATAGATATATATATATATTGAGGGTTATATATATATGCGATATCAAAATGGTTTATTGTCGTTAAGACAATGGTAAACATGATAAATCATTCCCTAAATCACCATCAATAGGTGGTATAAACCATTCCCAAATGGGTAGTTGATGGCATTGTTTTAACCACATTACTACCATCTGGTTATGACTAACATAGCCATGGAAAATCACTTAAACATGGAGGTTTATAGCTGGGAAAATCATCTATTTCTATGGGCCATCTATACCATGGCTATGTTAAATAACCAGAGGGTATATCCCAGTAAATCCCATTAAGTCACCATTAAGTCACCATTAAAACCCATTAAATCCCATTAAATCCCATAGTAAATCCCATTAAATCCATATAAATCCAATCAACTGCCAGGTCACGCAGATCCCGGGAGGCTGTCACCGCATCGCCACGGTTGTAGCCCCCCGCCAGGGCGGGGCCCGAGTCTTCGGTGTCGTCTTCCTTCTCCTGCGGCGTGGCCGGCGTGGCGTTTTGGGACCAGGAAAAGATGGGAGTTACCCTCTGGTTATTTAACAGTTCGCCATGGAAAATCACAATTTTTAATAGGTAAACCATCTATTTCTATGGGCCATTTTCCATGGCTATGTTAAATAACCAGATGGTAATTTAACCGTTTGCGAACTGGAAAATGGATGAAAATTGCACATAGAAATAGTTGATCTACCTATTCAAGATTGTGATTTTCAATAGCTATATAGTTTACCAGATGGTAAAATGATCTTATCATGATTTATCAGCCTTGGGAGTTTATCATCATTGATGGGAGTTAAGGTTCAACAATGGGAGCTAAGATTCAAGATTGGGAGTTGGTTTATCATCATTGGGAATTAGTTTATCATCATTGGGAGTTAAGATTCAACATGTTATGGAAAAGTGGAGAGGGTACATGAAGAATATCTACTTAAGACATGAATAAAGGGCGGACTTAAGAATACTGAAGATGATTGATGTGGAAGGGCCAATGCCATAAAGCTACCATTTTGCGGATGGTTGAAACACCACCCATAAAAATGGTGATTTTGTAGGGATGACTTATGCATTGGGTTGACCACATGTTCATCGACCAAATCTATCATCGTACATTCAATTATTCAACATATATGGAAGAAATAGGCTGAATCAAGAATATAAATATGTGTATATATATATGTGTGTGTACCTATCTACCTACCTACCTACCTACCTATCTATCTACCTACCTACCTACCTAGCTATCTATCTATCAATGGTAACTACGATAAACACAAATGAATTTAGACATGGAATTGAATATGCACAGGCTTTGGACAAAACGGGGAAGTCAACCTTTTCCGATCCAAAACTGGTTTTATGTCGTGGGAAACTGCGGATCCGACCACTTCTACCTAACATCATCGAATGGAATATTTAATACATGTTAATACCTTCATCGAATGTTATTCAATAATATTAAATATATTTATATAATATGACCCGCCATTATCAAAAATATCATTTAGCAGACTTGTTTACAAGTAGGTACAGAATGAGTTGATGTATGTGCTAAAAGATAGAATTATTCAATATTAGGGGGACGGGAGTAGTTAGGCAGTTTGTCTTTGCTCCTCAGATGGATTTATGACCAGAAAACAATCATATCTGGCTGCCTTACTTGCTGCCTTTGGGCGCCGGGGACAAAACTATGCTTTTGATGGGTGTGAAATATTCCTCTATCATGCGCTCTTTGATGATAATTCTTCACATGCCAAACTTAAGGTCACACCCTAGGATATAATGAACACTTAAATTATTGGATTGAACTAACACAAGATGAAATTAACTACCATTTAAATCCATTTAATGGGCATCTGGTGATCAAAACAATGATGACCTCGAACCGGATAATATTTTTGAGGTTTGGAACACGATTTACGCATAATCACTCTTTACAGTTTAAGGAGGTAACCGTTCTGTCTCCATCATCAGCCAACCAAGAGCATGAAATGAATGACCTACCATCAATACGTATATCGCTATAGGTCCATGTCAAAAAAGCACTGACTTTTGTTTTCTGTTTCATGCTGAGTCCCAAGCTTACGAGTTTGGATTTCAATCTTGAGTTTTTATTCAATGTTCAGTATTCTTTGAAGATAAACACACATTATTATTAATTAATTATTATTAGATGCCATTAGTATATTTATATAAACATACACATGTCCATACGAGATTTCCCCAGTCTCCAAGGAAAAACACGGAATGACGAACGGCCAGGGCCGTTTCACGCAGTTCCATGGATCCAGTCAAACCAGCAACAAGATTATACAACAAGAATTGATTCCAAAAAGAACTATTATGCATACCTACAACTATATTATTATCTCAAGAATAATCAATATTATTCAAGAATCTTATTATTCAAGAATATTCAAGTAAGAACAAGTAAGAACTACTATGTATACCCAAAAAAATCCAATGAATTACAGCACTAAACCAGCACAATAAGCAGTACAAGTGTTGACATTCACAGCGTCACAGCGATTCACCCTCCGCTGGTGGCAGGTAACCGGTTTTTCAGCATCATCCACATCTTCCGCCACGGCGTTCAGCACTTTGAGATCTTCGGGCTCAACATGGAGCACCTTGGTCTGACCGGTACGGGGTTAGCCTCTGGATGCCTCTGGTGATTTGATGTAATTTCTTACAGTTTGCTATTGAATATTGCCATTTAGTTCGTTGATTTACTATTTAAACATGGTGATTTTCCTTAGCAAACTGTAAACGTTTAGAGTGTAGTAAGCATCAGAACTTGGGAAAGAAATGGAACATGGGAAAATCACGGGAAAAGGTGGACTAGGGTTGTGACTTTTCAATTTGCAGCCTTCCCTCCCCCTCTGAGCAATGTTCAAAACCCTGCGTCGAACCTTCAAAAGCTGGTTGATTGAGAACGGGATCACCCGTTCATGGATTGTGATATTTACCATCTGGTTATGACTAACATAGCCATGAAAAATCCCTTATAAATGGAGGTTTCAATGGGAAAATCATCTATTTCTATGGGCCATTTTCCAATGGCTATGTTAAATAACCAGATGGTAATATTCCCATATATTGCCGAATAGATCGGGTAGTAGAATTCCGAACTAACCATGCACCAACCATTTATCACGTACATCCACTTGTATCATCCTATATCCCCTAGTTTCATAATTACAATCCATATTTCATGTTTTTTGTCAATTATAGATAGTCAAGCACCCCGTTAAAACCCCTATTCAAATCCCATTAAACTGGGCTTTTGAATATCCATTGGATTGGTTTACCGGAAGATTGACACCAGAAAGCCCCTCTAATCCAGTAAACACATGTAAAAACCATATAAAACCTCTATGAAACTGATGGCTAAAATCAAGTTAAATCCTATTTAAATCCCTTTAAACTGGGCTTTTGCTGGTGCAAACCATGGTTTCCGGTTCAGATGGTCCCTTGAAAAATGATGAAAAATGGCTCCTCCATTGCACCAGGGCACCACTTCTTCACAGCTCGAGACCGTGTCGCCCTCGCGGCTGTCTTCCACGGCTTGGAAGCGCACGGCCACGCGACTCGACTGCGAACAGGATGGGCCAACCACGATGCCCTGGGCACCTGCCGTGGCTTCATGGGGACATCAGGGCGATTTTGGGGGGCCAGATCATGGAGAAAACCATGGGAAAACCATGGGAAAACCACGGGAAAATCCCAAGTGATGCATCATATGAATATAAATGATACGTCCAGCAGTGCCAGCAGCACTAAGAAAGGGAACTTGCAAAGACAATGACCAATTGCATGTCCTGAAAGCTATCATGGAGCCGGCCAAGAATGGGGAATGATCTTACGCCTTACGCTCTTGGAAATTGCTCTTTGCGCGGTTTCACTGTGAGATTTCAGGGGATTGTCTTGTTGTTAGTGGGGCATGAAGAATAAACGCAAACAATTCACCAGTTGGTTGTTGGAGGAGAAATGACGTAAGTAAGAATGCAGCTCCGGCACTGCACTAATCGAATCTAATCGATCCAATATGATCCAATAGTAACTTCCCTGAAATGGGCCTGCTGAGTCAGAATTTTTCGTGCGGTAATTCGAGGGGAGGAGATTCCAAAGGAACTTCTTCAAAAAATCCATGCGAGTTCCATTTGCAACCACTTTTTTTCCAGTGTTCAGGCTGGTTCAGGGACTTTCACCAAGCAAGATATTTGATGAATTCCAGCAGTTTTTTGTTTTATCTCTGTAAAATCCTGAAGCTCTTGGACTCTTGGCGAGACATCCCCATACTTCACTGGATATCGAGCTATTGAATCAATGTTTATAGATAAGAAACATGGTAAAAATGATACTTGTTTGCTGGGAGATCATTTAACGCATCAATGTTCAACAAAATCTTGCAAAATCATACCATTTATCTCAGGGTTTGATGCTGAATGCTGAGAACTATGTTTTCATATCTGTAGTATGAGGTAAAATCACTTTTTGTCATAGTCAAGTTTTGATGTTTCAATCGAAACTTTCGTGAATCCCTTCAAAGTCCTACTCTCTGGTAGCGAACCTAGCTATGGTTGAGATTGGCCCATTTACCATCTGTTTATGACTAACACAGCCATGGAAAATCACCATTTTTAATAGGTAAACCATCTATTTCTATGGGCCATCTATACCATGGCTATGTTAAATAACCAGAGGGTGTCCAGGATATTCCCATGAAAAACGGTGACTTCCAGCCGCGCCCACCGCGCCGTCCCATCGCGCCTTTGGGCACCACCAGCAACTGCCGAAGCGCCGCCACTCGATCGCCGGGAACCAAGCCACCCGTGCAGGGCATGTGTTGGATCTCTGCGGGAACCACGTTCCTCCGAAAAATTGGGACGGCTCGGGTAGGCATCCTCCGGTCATCAAACATGGTTGGCTGGTGAATGATGGTTTCATGGTTGGTGAATGGACAATGATGATTAATGAGGGCTAAGAATTGTTAATGATGGTTAATAGTTAATAATGGTTAATAATGGTGATTAGTGGGATAACATCATAAAAGGTATCATAGTGATATAACCACCAATAGTAGGATAATAATGGAAAATCGGGATCTAAAAATCAACCATAGCTAGGATATAAGAGGGATATCGATGGGGATACCCCCTGGTGTGATGAAACGTGGCTGGCTGGAAAATCCCTGAACCAAATGGAGATGCTAGTGGGGACTTCGTCTAATTATATATATATATATTATTTCAAACCTTAGTCTCTTAAATTTGGATTCCTGTTGATTTCATATGTCCAGGGAAAGAACTATGGAAAGAACTATGTAGCAATCCATGGAAATAAGGGGTGTTTCCACTAA